>Ga0222714_10000008_pt1 | contig 287062 bp, 268 predicted proteins | sample C33_3DmetaG_FD_165048 | JGI IMG/M metagenome (GOLD analysis project Ga0222714, IMG submission 165048) | Estuarine water microbial communities from San Francisco Bay, California, United States - C33_3D | ecosystem: Environmental > Aquatic > Marine > Unclassified | place: USA: California... | reverse complement strand
CAAAAAAGATTAGTTTTTACGGTTTGATTTTAAAATTTCAAAGGAAAGGGTAGTGGGGCATTAAATAAATTTTAATTTTAGATTAAACAAGTTCAAGTAAATGAAATTAAGAAATTTCCTAAGGGCTCTGGGTCTGATAATTTTTCTATCCCATCAAAGCATTTATGCCCAAACAAAAAACTTACGAGTCAATTCAGATCGGCTGGATGCTCAATTAAAAAAGCTTTCTACTTATGGAATGAATGCCCAAGGAGGAAATGATCGGGTGGCTTTTAGCGATCACGAAATTAATGCAAGAGCATTCCTTGCGAGCTATTTAGAAGCTTTAGGGCTTGAAGTCCACACCGATGCCGCGGCGAATTTAATTGCTACAAAGAGAGGAAAAAATAACAAACTGAGTCCTATTGCTTTTGGATCGCATATTGATGCTGTTCCCAATGGAGGACACTACGATGGCGACGTTGGCGTTGTGGGAGCTATAGAGGTTTTGGAAATTTTAATTGAAAACAATATACAAACCGATCATCCTCTTGAACTTATAATTTTTTCCAATGAAGAAGGGGCTATTTTTGGATCACGCGCCTTGGCGGGGAAGTTGGACTCAACGGCTTTAGAGGTTATAACAGCCTCAGGTTACACCAATGCTGAGGGAATTACACGATTGGGTGGAGATCCGGATAAAGTAATGGAGATTAAAAGAAATCCAGAAGACCTGCACGCTTTTTTGGAATTGCATATAGAGCAAGGAAATGTATTGCATAAGAGTAACTTAGATATTGGAGTTGTTGAGGGGATAGTAGGTTTAAAATGGTGGGATGTTGAAATTACAGGCTTAACCAATCACGCAGGGACAACTCCAATGAACGACCGTAAGGATGCGCTACTTGCTGCAGCTCAATTTATCTTAGCGGTGAATGATCAAATCAAAAAAAATGAAGGCGCACAGGTGGGAACAGTGGGACGTATTGAAGCGTTTCCTGGGGCACCTAATGTCATTCCGGGTAAGGTAATTACCAGTCTTGAAATCCGAGATTTGAATGCTGATAAAATTGCTTTTTTATTTAATCAAATTGAGGCAAGAGCACATGAAATTGGAAAGTCAACCCAAACTACTTTCGAATTTAAACCAATTAATGCTACTGCAGAACCGGCACTCACAGACCAACGCATACAAGACCTCATTCGTAAAAACGCCTCCAATTTAAACTACTCCTTCAGGACCATGCCTAGTGGCGCAGGTCATGATGCTCAGGATATGGCTTTGATTACCCCTACAGGAATGATTTTTGTTCCGAGTGTTGACGGAATCAGCCATGCTCCAGATGAGTATTCAACACCTGCAGCTATTGCCAAAGGGGCAAACCTGTTACTCCACAGCATACTTGAACTCGACAAGACAAAGTTTATTAACTAACCAATAGAAGTTTAAAAATTTAAATTTTCATGATTCAATTAATTGAGAGAGCAAAAAAAAGGGCTTCACAAGAAGCGCTAATTTCAAATCATATTTCCTATACCTATCATCAACTTTTAGAGCGTTCTGCTCAGATTGCAAGTGAGCTCTTAGACGGAAAACCAGATTTAAATGAAGCCCGTGTAGCGTTTATTGTAGATCCCAGTTTTGAATATGTTGCCATTCAATGGGGAATATGGAGAGCTGGAGGAATTGCAGTTCCACTTTGTACAAAACATCCCTTGCCTTCCCTTCAGTATGTAATCGAAGACACCCAAGCCCAAGCCTTAATATATTCAAAAATGTATGCCTCCTTGGTTGCTCCTATATGTACCGAAAAAACAATTGGAATTTCTATGGAATCCATAGGAAGCCATGAAGCCATCTGCCCAGAGATTGATTCCTCAAGAATGGCCATGATACTATATACCAGTGGAACTACAGGCAAACCCAAAGGGGTCGTAACTACCCATCTAAATATACAAGCTCAAATAGAAATGCTTGTCAAGGCATGGAAATGGAGTTCATCGGATAGGATTGTAAATGTCCTTCCCTTGCACCATGTTCATGGAATTATCAATGTGGTAAGCTGTGCGTTATGGAGTGGAGCAAGCTGCTTTTTTCTTCCAAAATTTGATGAGAAAAGTATTTTTGAATTGTTTAAATCTGGGAAGGTGAATCTTTTTATGGCCGTACCTACCATTTATTACAAACTAATTCACTATTGGAAATCACAATCAGAAAAAGAACAAAAAATCATTACCAAAGCCTTAAATAATTTTCGATTGATGATCTCTGGTTCTGCAGCTTTACCGATCACAACTTTAGAGGAATGGAAAAAGATTAGTGGTCAGGTTTTGTTGGAGCGTTATGGGATGACTGAAATGGGTATGGCAATCAGCAATCCGTATGATGGAGAGCGTGTACCAGGGAGCATCGGTTACCCTCTCGAAGGCATGAAGGTTCGTTTAGTTGGGGAGGATGGAAAACAAGTGAAGCAGGGAGCTACCGGTGAAATTCAAGTTCAAGGTCCGAATGTTTTTAAAGAATATTGGGGAAAAACCGATGCAACAAAAGAAGCCTTTGATTCAGGTTGGTTCAAAACGGGAGATATGGCAGTAGAACAAGACGGAAGATACCGCATCCTTGGCAGGAATTCTGTAGATATTATAAAATCTGGAGGACACAAAATCTCGGCTTTGGAAATAGAAGAAATCATCCGTAAAAGTTCTATAGTGAAGGACTGTGCTGTGGTCGGCATTCCAGATGAGGAATGGGGAGAAATTGTGGGAGCTGGTATCGTGTTAAATGAGGGTGAGATTACTATACCTGAAAATTTTGAACCCTGGCTGAAAGAACAACTTCCGAATTTTCAGTGGCCAAGAAAGTATTTACTTTTGGAAGATTTACCGAGGAACGTAATGGGGAAGGTCACCAAAAAAGAATTGCAAAAACAATTTCAAAAAGTATGAAAATTTACGGTGTAGCCTTACTGGCTTTTTGTTTTCTCTTTGGGAAACTATTGGGAAATTACTTAGGAGTATGGATTGGATTAAAAAGTGATGTAGGAGGTGTTGGTTTTGCCATGTTTTTTCTCATGATTTCCTATAGTTATTTCAAAAAGAAAGGAATTGTTAACGAATTGACCACCCAAGGTATTGTATTCTGGAGTTCGATGTATATACCTATCATCGTTGCCATGGCAGCCACTCAAAACGTTAAGGCAGCGGTCTCTCAAGGTCCAATCGCAGTAGTGATCGGTGTACTGGTGACCTTGACAGGTTTTTTATTGGTTCCCTTGATTTCTAAAATTGGTCAAACTAAAAACGAAAAATAGATGGAAGTCGTTTATCAATTGATCGAAAAAAATGGTTTAATCTTCGCTTTTCTAGTAGTTGGAATCCTTATGTATTTATCCAATTTGGTATCCACCCACTTGTTTAAAAAAAAGATACCAGGAGTAGCTTTGGCTGTTTTTTCTGGACTTCTACTTGCTTTGTTGGGATCAAAAAAAGGGATTGCAGACATTCCACTTTTTGCAGGAATGGCTTTATTAGGAGGATCGATGCTTCGCGATTTTTCTGTTGTGGCCACGGCCATGGGAGCGGATTTATCAAAAATTAAACAAGCAGGCTGGGCTGGAATTGTAAGTTTGTTTTCGGGAGTTTTCTTTTCTTTTTTTGTTGGAGTACTCCTTGCTTTCTTTCTTGGATACAGGGATGTCGAAAGTTTGACTACCATAGGTGCAGGAGCCTGTACTTATATCGTTGGTCCGATCACTGGATCTGCTGTAGGTGCGAGCTCTGATGTAATTGCGATAAGTATTGCTATAGGTGTAGTAAAAACCATCGTAGCCACCATTGGTACTCCTTTAATAGCCAAGAAAATTGGTTTGGATAATCCCCATTCAGCTCTCGTTTTTGGCGGATTAATTGGAACAACAAGCGGCGTAACTGCTGGACTCGCTGCCACCGATCCTAAACTGGTTCCTTACGGTGCCTTTACGGCAACGTTCTATACGGGACTCGGATGCTTGTTGTGTCCCTCTGTTTTTTATTTTGCTTTGCGCGCATTTGTATAAACGGAATGCGTAGATGAATTTTATAACTTTACTTAAAGAACCAACATAAATCACTAAAAATGAAATACGCATTCCTCACGATTATTTGTTTTATTGGTGCACTGTTTTTAACCCTTGACCTATCTTGGAATTCAAATTCTGAACTTGAAGATTGGAAGCCCCTATTTAATGGAAAAGATTTGAGTGGATGGGAAATTAAAATTGCAGATCGACCTTTAAATGAAAATTACCTCAATACGTTTCAAGTAGAGGAGGGTATGTTGCGTGTTGTTTACGACGAGTATCAAGAATTTGATGATAAATACGGGCATATGTATTACGAACAGCCGTATTCATATTACAAATTGCGATTTGATTATCGCTTTGTTGGGGAACAAACACCGGGAGGAGAGGATTGGAATGTTCGCAATAGTGGGATTATGGTGCATTCTCAATCAGCAGCAAGCAACACCTATGAACAGCATTTTCCCGTTTCCATCGAGGTACAACTTTTAGGAGGTCTAAGTGATGGAAAAGAGCGACCGACAGCAAATTTATGTTCGCCTGGCACAGCTGTTGAACGTTTTGGGGAGATGGACTACAGTCATTGTATCAATTCAAGTTCGAGAACCTATGACGGCGATCAATGGGTTTCGGTTGAGGTGGTCGTAATGGGAGAGGAATATATTGCTCATCTAATTGAAAACGATACAGTCCTTAAATATGAACATCCTCAGATCGGAGGGGCATTTATTAGTAAATCATCCAACGGAACAGATTGGGAATCAATGGGGGTAACGAACAAAGAGGAATGGATAGCCAAAGAAGGAATCTTGTTAAAAGAGGGGTATATTGCAGTCCAAGCAGAAAGTCATCCGATTGATTTTAAAAATATTGAGCTTTTGAACTTATGTGGATGTACAGATCCCAAGGCTGTTAATTATAAATCTTATTTTGTGAAATCAGACGCTAAAGCCTGTGTTTATAACTAACTTTTAATAAACCTAAACCATGAAGATTCCATATAAAATTAAATTTTTTAATCTATTGTTTGCCATCACGGTTTTCGGGTTGTTTATCGGATGTTCGACACAGAAAATAAGTATCCTGTCTTATAATATTCGGTACGCAAATCCGAATGATGGAGAAAATATTTGGGAAAACAGAAAAGGAGCAATGATCGAATCCCTCCTCAAGATTCATCCAAGTGCAATTGGAATGCAAGAGGTGGTTCATAGCCAATTGATGGATCTTTTGAATGGAATGGAAGAGTATTCCTACGTTGGAGTGGGAAGAGAGGATGGACAAAAAAAAGGGGAATACAGTCCCATTTTCTATCAGAAGAAACAATTAGAACTCTTGGAATCAGACACCTTTTGGTTGTCGGATACACCCGATCAAATAACTGTAGGATGGGATGCTGCACTGGAACGGATTTGTACCTATGCACGTTTTAAAGACAAAAGGAGTAAGGAAGAATTTTGGCTATTCAATACGCATTTCGATCATGTAGGAGAAAAGGCACGAGCAAATTCTGTGCGTCTGATAATGTCAAAAATAGAAACGATAAATCAGCAGCAATTGCCAGTGATTCTCACAGGGGATTTTAATTTGACTAAGGATCATGAACCTATTCAGTACCTTATGACGACCTTTGAAGATGTTCAGCAACATCTCAATCCAGAACATAAAAACTATGGAACATTTACCGGATTTGATACCCTATCCGTGGAAAAAAGGAGAATAGACTATATCTTTCAAAAAGGATTTACTGTACTTGAGGCGGATCATTTATGGCTTAAAACGGAAAAAGGATTGTGGGTCTCGGATCACCATCCGGTAAAAACAGTACTTATTGTTAAAAAGTAAATTAAACTGTTTTTTCATCGGGGTCTTTTTTATATTCGTTGTCTAAAAAAAAAACAATGAAACAACTAATTTCTATCGCATTTCTATTTTTTGTTGCTATACAAGGTATAGAAGCTCAAAAGTTTAAAGACCTGGACAAAAGTCCTTTGGATTTAATTGAATATCCCGGGACACGTGGAGAAGCACAATGGGCGCGTATCCTTTACAGTCGTCCTCAACTCAATGGGAGAGCCATTGAAACCCTAGTGCCCGAAGTTAAAATTTGGAGAATGGGTGCAAACGAATCCACCGAGTTGACACTTTATACTCCGATGAAAGTAGGGTCGACTTCCTTAGCTGCTGGACGTTATACGATGTATGCGATTCCTTCTGAGGGTCAGATGACCATCATCATTAACAAAGCAACTCACGTTTGGGGTGCCTACTCGTATAGTGAGGATTTAGATGTTGCCAGAATTACAGTGCCTTTAACAGAAGCTGGTGACTCTCTTGAAGCTTTTTCTATGATTTTTGAAAAGAGTGACAAAGGAATGGACCTTCATCTCGGATGGGGTTATTTCAGAGCAGTGCTTGAGTTTTCAAAATAAATTATTACGGTACAACCGCTTTAAAGGTCTTTGAAATTATTCAAGGACCTTTTTTATTGCTTTCTCTACCAGGGGCTCCAAAATCTTATACCCCTCCAAGGTAAGGTGAACACCGTCGTAACTATTTTCTTTGCTGATACCATTATTTCCATCATCCAAAGCACTAAAATAATCCAGGTAGTAAACTCCGTTCCGATCGGCATAATTTTTAATCAAGGTGTTTAATTTGGGAATTTTCACATTGGGTTCCAGTCCAGGTCTCCAAGGATAATCGAAGGCAGGGAGTACAGAGCATAAAATTACTTTGACCCCATTGGCTTGGGCAATTTCTGTCATGGATTTAATATTGTCGAGGATCATTTCTAAAGTAGATGGACCCGTATTCCCTGCAATATCATTCGTCCCCGCTAAAATAACGACTGCTTTTGCACCTATATCGATTACATCTGCACGAAATCGAACGAGCATTTGGGGGGTTGTTTGACCGCTGATGCCACGGTTTACATAAGGTTTGTTTTTAAAAAAATCAGGATGGGTGTTTAACCATCCGATGGTGATGGAATTTCCCATAAAGACAATTCTATGTTCCCCAGGTTCTGGAGCAGGAAGGGCTTCATTTGCAACTTTAAATTCTTGAAAGTTTGCCCAGTCTTGAGCAAGGAGACTTGAATTGGAAAGGAGTAAAAGGAAAACTGCAGTGAGCGATTTACGGATAAACATACTATGTGTTTTGTTTTAAAAATAAGATTATTTCTTGAGTTCTGAATAGGGAAAACGAATAAAATAGATCCCTGCTCGGTCTCTTTCATAGAAAAGCCCAATGTGGTCAGCATCAATTTGAACCAAATCAGAATAGGCAGCAGTCCCAGGATAGATTTCTTTTTGGTATTTCCATGTTTTACCAAAATCAAGACTTCCCTTTACGGTCATTTTCTCTCGTTTAGAATTGCTGTTTGGACCTGAATAGAGCAAGAGCGTATCCTGACTTCCCTCAAACAATACAATACTTGATTGACAAACGGGAGAGATCAACTCTTGATCGAATGTTTCAGAATCCCAAAACTCTCCCCCTGATTTACTTAAAGCAACCAATCGTTGTTTTGTCGCACCGTTTTGTTCACGCACATTTAGCAGGAGCGATCCGTCTGGGAGTTCGACACCGATGGCTTCATTGGAGGATGGGGTGTTGAGGTCCGGACTTACTTTAAAGTCTTCTCCGTGATTGTCTGAATAAAATCCATAGGCACGGTATTCGTTAAAACCCTCCTGAGGAATTCCTTGAGAATGATTAGCGGGCACATAGATCCGTCCTTGATAAGGAGCTCTTTTAAATTGTATTGCATGACCGGGTGTGGTAGCGTGTGTTCTCCAATCTCTTTCCGGATGACTAGTCGTAGAATTAAAGTGTACTTGGTTCGTAATATTTTTTGGGGATGACCAGGTTTGCCCTAGATCGACACTAGAAATATACCAAACCTCCCGTGTTCCCTTACCTAAGCGCATTTCGTGTTCAGAGGCATCCCCGGTGTTGTAAAATAAAAAAATTCTTCCTTGGGGATAACGCGGATCAAAGAGATCAACGACAGGGGCAGGATTGCCTGCTTGGAGTTCTCCATAGTCAGCGACAACTTCCATTTGTGACCAGTGCCGCCCCCCATCCACACTTTTTTTGAGGAGGATGTCCACATTTCCGAAGTCCTCACAATTTGTTTTTCTTCCTTCAGCAAAGGCAAACAACACCCCTTGAGGAGTTTGGATAAGAGCTGGAATTCGATAACATTGGTAACCTCCTTCTCCATTTCTAAAGAGGTGTGTCTCTAGGGAAGCATTCGGATTCGAGCAGCTCCAATTCATCAAGGATAAAACAATAGTTAAAGTCAGAAATCGCATGAATTCAATGATTAAAAATTTAAGATACACTAAAAAATAAATTGAAGAAAGCTTTATTGAAGAATACGATTTTCATCAACCTAATTTAAAAATTATTACATTTAGGAAACTAAAGCAATCATCATGAATAATACCCTAGTCAAACGACTTTTTATAAGCTGCTTCACTTTTTTTCTTTTTACAATTTCAAATGCTCAAAACTACACGCCCAGCCCAGAAAATCTAGAAGCGAGAGCCTGGTTTCAAGATGCGCGTTTTGGACTTTTTGTCCATTGGGGAGTCTACAGTATTTTGGGGGATGGAGAATGGGTGATGAACAATCAAAACATCAGTATCGATGAATACGAAAAGCTCCCCAGCTTCTTTAATCCAATAGATTTTGATCCCGAAGAATGGGTCAGTATGGTCAAAGCTGCAGGGATGAAATACATCACGATTACCAGCAGACACCACGACGGTTTTTCCATGTTCGACTCCAAAGTAACAGATTACGACATTATTGAGGCGACTCCCTACGGTAAAGATGTCCTTAAAATGCTCGCTGAAGAATGCCGTAAGCAGGGAATTAAATTATTTTTCTACTATTCACTTTTGGATTGGAATCGAGATGATTATTTCCCAAGGGGAAGAACAGGAAACGGAATTGCTGGAAGAGGTGAAGGAAAATGGGAAGATTATATTGCTTTTATGAAGGCCCAGCTTAAAGAATTGCTCACCAACTACGGAGAAATAGGAGGGATTTGGTTTGACGGTCATTGGGATCAAAAAGATTGGGATGGAAAAAAATTCGGTGACGTAAAAGTGGATTGGCATTATGATGAAATCTACGGAATGATTCACGAAATGCAACCTCAGGCATTAATTGGAAACAACCATCATATCGGGGTCATTGAGGGAGAAGATTTTCAAATGTTTGAAAAAGATTTGCCAGGAAAAAACTCTACAGGGTGGGGTACTCCAGCGGATCAAATTGGAAGTGTACCTTTAGAGGTGTGCGAAACCATCAATGGATCATGGGGCTTTAATTTACAAGACAGAAAGCATAAATCTGAGAAAGAACTGATCCACTATTTAATAAAGGCTGCTGGTTACGGAAGTAATATGTTGTTAAATGTAGGCCCCATGCCTAATGGAAAAATTCAACCTGAGCACCAAGCTTCCTTAAGAGCGATGGGCGATTGGTTACAGGTGAATGGAGAAACGATTTACGGAACACGAAAAGGACCCATTCCTCCAAATGACGATTTCGTTTCTACTCAAAAGGGGAAGTCAGTTTTCGTTCATTTATTAAACCCCGAGGTTTCCATTTTACACGCAGACCAAGTCCCAGTTAAAATAAAGGCTGTTTACGATTGGAAGACAAATCAAAAGTTAGCTTACAGAAATGATAGTTTTGGTTTCTCAATCGACGTTTCCAAAATAGACAAAAATGATATTGATACAGTAATTAAAATTGAATTGAGATGAGCACTGAAAAAAAATTAGAAAACCGTTTAGTATCTCTTGATTTTTTCAGAGGGCTGGTAATGTTTTTACTTATTGCAGAATTTGCTCATTTGTTTGATGTATTGATGAAATCTGGAAATGAACAAGTGACGGCTGTTATGGACTTTATGTTTCATCACGTAAAATGGGAAGGGTTGCATTTTTGGGATTTAGTACAACCGTTTTTTATGTTTATCGTGGGGGTTTCTATTCCTCTATCGTATGCCAATCGTAAGAAAAAAGGAGATTCGGAGAGTCAAATACGGAATCATGCCTTGCGAAGAGCCTTTTTATTATTGCTTTTTGGATGGGGTCTCTACTGTATTGGACCCGAAAAAATCATCTTTCAATTTGATAATGTTTTAGCGCAATTGTCGTTCACTTATTTGATCTCCTTTCTTTTGTTGAAACAATCTTCAACAGTTCAAATTGCCGCTGGATTTGTTTGTATCCTGATCTCCGATTTGTTGTATCGTTTCTTCCCAGTAGTCGGCTTTGATCAGGCTTTTGTGGCTGGAGAAAATTTTGGTGCTTGGTTTAATATTTTTATTTCCGGGTACGAATACGGCGGACATTGGGCAGCATTTAATGCCTTACCTACTGCTGCGCATACCTTGTGGGGTGTTGTGGCTGGGAAGTGGTTGATGGAGAATTCTACTTCAACCGAGAAGTTAAAAAGAATTCTAATGGCAGGAATAATTGCGCTAGCCTTGGGGTATGGTACGACCTTTTTTACCCCAGTGATTAAAAGAATTTCGACCACCTCCTTTGTTTTACTTTCTGCGGGGTGGACTTACTTAGCATTGGCGTTATGTTATTGGCTCATCGATGTTAAGCAATTGATTAAAAAGACCTTAGTCTTTCGTGTGGTAGGGGTGAATCCTCTCTTTATTTATCTTTTTGCCTCGCTTGGAGGTGGAGGTTTGTTTTTAAAGGTTATCCGACCCTTTTCCAATACGCTGATCGGAGGATACTCCCCTTGGCTAGCCGATTTATTTTCCGGTTTTGTAGTGCTTTTTGGGCTTTGGTATTTGTGTTATTGGTTATATAAAAAGAAGATTTTTATAAAAATTTAAAATGAAATATACTGCCCTCTTGTTTGTTGGATTTATGTACTTGGGATGTGCCACTCCGGAGCATACGACAATCCAGGCTCCGAATATCATTTATATTTTAGCGGACGATTTGGGCTATGGTGAAATTGGTGCTTACGGTCAAGAAAAAATAAAAACTCCCAACTTGGATCGCCTAGCGGCAGGAGGGATGCGGTTTAGCCAACACTATACGGGAGCCCCTGTTTGTGCTCCTTCCCGATATATGTTTTTAACAGGAACTCATGCGGGTCATGCCTATATTAGAGGGAACTATGAGTTGGGGCAATTTGAAGATGAAAATGAAGGTGGGCAGATGCCCATACCTGAAACCACACCAACTTTAGCGAAAATGCTTAAAAAAGCAGGATATCAAACTGCTTTAGTCGGGAAGTGGGGATTGGGAATGAATGGAACAACAGGAAGTCCTTTACTGCAAGGATTTGATTATTATTATGGCTATTTAGATCAAAAACAAGCGCATAATTATTATCCAACCCATCTTTGGGAAAACGATGTTGTAGCCCCTTTGGATAACGATTATTTTTTAGTTCATACTCCAATTGAAAAGGGAAGTAATCAGCAAGCATTTGAACAATTTAAAGGGAGAGACTATGCCCCAGACAGAATGATTGATAAGGCTTTACATTTTTTGGATACGACCAATGTTCAAAAACCTTTTTTTCTTTATTATCCTTCTCCTATTCCTCACGTATCCATTCAAGTTCCAGATTCTTTGGTAAGCTATTATCAGGGAAAGTTTGAGGAAAAGCCGTATTATGGAGATAATGGATACACTGCCCATCAATATCCATTGGCTGCCTATGCTGCGATGATTACTCATTTGGATTCTGAAGTTGGAAAACTTTGGGAGGCGGTTAAAGCACGTGGTCAAGAAGAAAACACCCTGATCCTTTTTACCAGTGATAATGGACCCACCTTCGCTGGCGGTGTTGATACCGAATATTTCAACAGTGCTGCAGGGTTTAGGGGGTTGAAAATGGATGTTTATGAAGGAGGAATTCGAATTCCTTTTATCGCTTATTGGAAAGGAAAAATTGCAGCAGGATCTTATTCGGACCTTGTTTCTGGACATTGGGATATGTTCAACACTTTTGCGGAATTAAGCGGTCAAGAGCAAAGTGCTCCAGATGGAATCTCAATTTTACCCGAACTACTCGGTAAAGAAGGACAAAAGCAACATGAGTTTCTTTATTTTGAATATCCCGAAAAGCGAGGGCAAATTGCACTTAGAATGGGAGATTGGAAAGGAGTGAAAGTGGAAATGAAAACCAACCCTAAGGCAACATGGGAATTGTATGACTTAAAAAATGATCCAAGTGAAAAAATAAATTTGGCCTCTCAATACCAAGAAATTGTTCAAAAAATAGACTCCTTACAACGAATAGCACACCGGCATCCCCACATTCGAGAATGGGAATTTATCGACCCAAAATTTAATAAACAGTAAGCATGAAAAAAAAGAATTGGAAGTCTACCCTCCTCATCCTCATTTTGATACCCCTGAGCATCTCCTGTATTTCGGTTTCGGTGGGTACTGTAGAACCGGTTGGACCGATTCCCAATAAACATCAACTGGCTTGGCAAGAATTGGAATACTATGCCTTTATTCATTTTAACATGAACACCTTTACGAATATGGAATGGGGTTATGGAGATGAAAAACCAGCACAATTTAACCCAACCGCATTGGACACACGTCAATGGGCTCAAGTAGCAAAGGAGGCTGGGATGAAGGGGATTATCATAACCGCCAAACACCACGACGGATTTTGTCTTTGGCCTAGTGAATTTACTGAACATTCTGTAAAAAATTCCCCTTGGAAAGATGGGCAAGGAGATTTGATTCGTGAATTGTCCGATGCCTGTAAAGAATATGGATTAAAATTTGGGGTTTACCTTTCACCTTGGGATCGAAATCATCCCGATTATGGGAAGCCCGAATACATTACCTATTTCAGGAATCAGCTCCGAGAATTGCTGACCAATTACGGAGATGTATTTGAAGTTTGGTTTGATGGTGCCAATGGAGGGGATGGCTATTATGGAGGAGCAAATGAAGAGCGGAGGGTTGATAAGAAAAACTATTACGATTGGCCAAATACTATTAAAATGGTTCGGGAATTGCAACCTCAAGCAGTTATCTTTAGCGATGCCGGGCCAGACATTCGTTGGGTTGGAAACGAAAAAGGCTATGCCAACGAAACTACTTGGTCCCCTCTATACAGAGACAGTGTTTATGCAGGAATGCCAGATTTTCAGCGTTTTGCTGCAGGTCAAGAGCAAGGAACCCATTGGGTACCTACAGAAACGGATGTTTCTATCCGACCCGGTTGGTATTACCATCCCGAGCAAGACAATCAAGTAAAATCCTTATCAAAATTGGTTGATATATATTATAATTCTGTAGGTTTAAACAGCTCCCTTTTATTAAATTTACCTGTGGATACTCGTGGTCTAGTTCACGAAAATGAAGTCAAAAATTTAAATGAACTTGCGGCTTATATAAAAGCCACTTTCACTAAAAATCTTGCTCTTTCCCAACCAATCCGTACAAGTTCTACTGCCGATGGATATGCTGAAGGGTATTTAATCGATAATAATCCAGACACCTTTTGGGTTGCTACAGCGGATGACGAAAAACCGAGCATCACACTTTTACTAAATACAGCCCAAGAAGCCAATACTTTTATGATTCAGGAATATCTCCCTTTGGGCCAGCGAATCAAATCCTTTACTTTTGAAGTGTTGGTTGACGGAGTTTGGGAAAAAGTTTACGAGGGGTCAACCATAGGAAACAAACGATTAATTCGATTTGAAACCCAGGTTCTTGATGGAGTTCGTTTTACGGTTACCGATTCAAAAGCACAAGCAGTATTTTCTAATATGGGTCTTTTTAAAGCACCCGAACTAAGGGATTAAGAATGCAAAGAGTTGTTGTCGTTGTATCGTTTCTTCTTTTACTTATTTCTTCTTGTCAACAGCCTGAGAATGAGAGCACCCCTCCAAATATTGTTCTTTTTTTTGTCGATGACATGGGATGGCAAGATACTTCCGTTCCTTTTTGGAATCAATTGACGAATTTTAACAAAACATACAAGACGCCAAATATGGAGCGTTTGGCTAAAAAAGCTGTAAAATTTACCAATGCGTATGCAACTCCGGTATGTTCACCAACACGCGTGAGTTTATTGACCGGAATGAATGCTGCCCGTCATCGGGTAACCAATTGGACCTTAAAGCCCGATCAAAAGCAACCCATGGAACTCGATCATCCTATCCTAGAGTTTCCAGATTGGAATTACAATGGAATTGGTTTAGATTCCTTAACACCCCATGCAACTTATGCTAAGCCCTTCCCTCAACTATTAAAAGACAACGGGTATTATACCCTACATGCTGGGAAAGCCCATTTTGGAGCGATAGGATATCCTTCTTCAAACCCTTTGAATCTGGGATTTCAAATTAATATTGCAGGACATGCTGCAGGTGCCCCGGGAAGTTATTTGGGACAAGACCACTTTGGAAATGGAAAACCTGGAAGAGAAGTTTGGGCCGTTCCAGGCCTTGAAAAATATCATGGGCAAGAGATTTTTCTTACCGAAGCACTCACCCAAGAAGTTGTTCAAGCTTTGGATACTCCTGTTCAAAACAAGCAGCCTTTTTTCTTGTATTTTGCACTTTACGGAATTCATACTCCATTAATGCCAAACAATCGTTTTATTGCGCCTTATCGAGAAAAGGGGATGGAGGAACCTGAGGCTCGATATGCTTCCATGATTGAATCTATGGATGAAGCTTTAGGAAATGTAATGAATTTCCTTGAAGACAATCAACTGGAGGACGACACTATTATTTTGTTTATGTCTGATAATGGAGGTTTAAGTGCGTCAGCTCGGGGAGGTGAAAAGCACACCCATAACCTTCCACTAAAAAGTGGTAAAGGTTCTATTTATGAGGGAGGAATTCGAGTGCCTATGATGGCCTATTGGCCTGGTAAAAGTGAAGCAGCTTCTGTTAATTCAACCCCCTTAATTATAGAAGATTTTTTTCCCTCCATTTTAGAGATGGCTCAAATCGAGTACACGGAAATTCCTCAAAAAGTAGATGGGCGCAGTTTTGTGCCTTTACTAAAAGGATCGACAAACGATAAAGTAAAACCCTTGTTTTGGCATTATCCCAATAATTGGGGTTCTGAAGGTCCTGGAATTGGAAGTTTTAGCGCGGTCCGACAAGGAGAATGGAAATTGATATATTTTCATGCCAATCAAACTCTTGAATTATACAATTTAGAAAAGGACCTAGGGGAGAATCACAACCTATTCGAATCTAACAGCGAGCTGGCAGCGCAGTTGGCAGAAACTTTAACCCAGCATTTAATTTCAGTTCAAGCCCAGATGCCCATCGTCAAAACCACCAAACAAATTGTACCTTGGCCCAACGCTATTTTTAAACGCACTAAATGAATTCTTTTTTTAAATCAAATTTAGCAACAGCTTTAGTTTTATCGCTTACGCTGGGCTTGGCACCCTTTGTACCCGAACCTCATCTTCTTGGAAAAATTAACTGGGTCTTGGGAGGCGGTAATGGAATGGCTGCCATGGATCTATTTGATTTATTTCTCCACGGTGCTCCATGGATTTGGTTGCTGTATTCTTTAAGTTTGAAGCTCTTAGAAGTGGTAAAAAAAGAGTAAATTAGATTTCAAATTTAAAAAATACATTATGGCAACATATGAATGTGCTTCCTGCGGAATGGCAGTGAATGCAAGCTGTGCGAAATGCGATCTACCCCTAGAAAACGATCACTTAACATTAGACAACGGAACCGTCGTTCAAATTTCGATTTGTAGGAGCTGTGAAGGAAAAATTAAATCTCCACAATGCTGTGGAGCGGATATGAGTTGTTCGATTTAATGACAAAGTAAATCCCATGAACCCACTTCATTGGCATAAAAAAATGGCACAAAAAGTTGTGGATAAAATTGGACTTTACACCACACTTTGGCTGGCCTTTATTAAAGGAATACTGATTACCCTATTGGTACAGTATTTTATTTAAAAGAGATAGGACTTTAGAGTTATCCCATTAAGGATTGCACTTTCATAGCGAGTCCCATGTCGCCGCTTATTTTTATTTGCCCTCCCATTACAGCCATCATGGGATTGATATCACCATCTCGGAGTTTTTGAAGAACTTCAGCGGTTAGGCTAATGGTACAGTCTGCTTCAGCGTTGGAAGCTGCTACAGTATTTGTATCCCCTGTGCCGTCTATTAAAATTCCTTGACCATCAACTTCAAATTTAATCGTTCCGCCTATAGGAGATGCGTTGGCAGCTCTTTTTTCAAATTGGGAAACCATGTTTTCTAAGCTCATACTATTTTTTTTTAAAAGTAAAAATAATAAATGACACCGTGTCATTTTTTTAATTAATTTTAAACATTCAAAACCTATATGATGAAGTATCGATTGAAAAAAGTAGCCGTTTTAGGATCTGGAGTAATGGGATCAGGTATTGCCTGCCATCTTGCAAATGTTGGAATGGAGGTGTTGATGTTGGACATGGTCACCCCCAATCTAGACTCCTCTCAATCCAAGGTGAAGGCTCAGCGAAATAAAATGGTGGACATGGCGCTCCAAAATTCCATCAAATCCAAACCCGCCCCATTATATCACAATTCCTTTGCCTCAAGGATTCGTACTGGGAATTTTGAGGATGATTTTGAACAAATTCAGGACGCCGATTGGATCATTGAGGTGGTTGTGGAAAATCTAAAGATTAAAAAACAGATTTTTGAAAAGGTTGAACAGTATCGTAAAGAAGGAAGTTTGGTGAGTTCCAACACCTCGAGTATCCCTATTCATTTGTTAGCGGAAGGACGATCAGATGATTTTAAAGCTTGTTTTTGTGGAACCCATTTCTTTAATCCGGCGCGTTACTTGCGCTTATTAGAGGTAATTCCAATAAAAGAAACCCAGCAAGTTGTGGTTGATTTCTTTATGGAGTTTGGGAAAAGAACTTTAGGAAAACAAACGGTTTTATGTAAAGACACTCCAGCCTTTATAGGAAATCGGATTGGGGTAATGTCAGGAACCGAGATGACCCTCCTCACAGAACAATTCCAGTTTAAAATTGAAGAAGTAGATGCCATGACAGGATCCTTAATAGGTCGTCCAAATACAGCCACGTTCAGATTACAGGATCTGGTCGGTTTGGATACTGGAGATAAAGTAAGCCGTTTCGTTAGGGAAAACGTTACTGGAGATGCTTATATCGATAAGCTCAAAGATCGACCCGAGCCTAAATTTATGAAGTTTCTTTTGGAGCATTCGTTTTTAGGGAACAAAACGGGCAAAGGTTTTTACGAAAAAACCCAAAAAAAAGATGAAAATGGAAACTCTATTATAAATGCACTTAATCTCCAAACCCTAACCTATGAAACCGCTATTCGTCCTAAAATGGAAGTAGTGAAAACAGCCAAGGGGATGGAATTAATGAATAAGCGACTGCAATTTCTTGTTGAGGGAGAAACCAGAGAGCAGCAATTTTTTAGTGCTTATTTTGGTCAGCTTTTTGGGTATGCTGCTGCTCGTATTCCTGAAATTTCCGATCAATATTTTCCGGTAGACGATGCTATGCGAACAGGTTATTTTTGGGATTATGGGCCATTTGAGTACTGGGATTTAATCGGGTTTGATCTCGGAGTTCGATTGATAGAAAATGCAGGAGCATCTTTACCCAAGTGGGTACAGGAAATGAAAGCCTCTGGGAATACCCAGTTTTACAAATTTGAAGGAGGTCAGAAAAAATACTACAACACGAGTTCCAAACAATATGAGGCCGTTCCTGGAACAGAATCTTTTATCCTTTTGGATAGTTATAGAGAACAGGCTCCTGTGATAAAAAATAGTGAATGTGTCGTTCACGACATCGGCGATGGGGTACTGTGTCTTGAATTTACCAGTAAAAGCAATTCCATCGGAGAAGGAATTGGAAAAGCCTTTTTAGAGGCTATCGAATTGGCTGAAGCTGGGAATTGGAACGGTTTGGTAATTGGGAATAATGCCAAGCAGTTTTCTGTCGGGGCAAATCTGATGAATATCGGGATGGTCGCCATGCAAAAACAATTTGATGTCCTGGAACGCTTTGTCGATGATTTTCAACAAATCAACATGAGAATCCGTACGTCTAAAATTCCAGTGGTCGTTGCCACCCAAGGGTATGTATTTGGAGGTGGCTGTGAAATTGCAATGCATTGCGATGCTGGAATTTATGCCGCCGAATCCTATATTGGTTTAGTCGAAGTTGGTGTAGGTCTGCTCCCCGGTGGAGGAGGCACAAAAGAATTTGCCCTTCGCGCTTCAGACGAATTTTTCGAGGGAGATGTTCAATCTCCTACCTTGATTAACTATTTTAAATCAATTGCAACTGCTGCGGTTTCTACTTCAGCATACGAAGCCTATGATTTGAAATATTTACAAAAAGAAAGGGACGAAGTCTGTGTTAATACCGTCATGAATATTGGTCTAGCTAAAGAAAAGGTTTTGGATTTAGCTAAAAACTATATCCCTCCAGCAGCAAGACAAGACATCAACGTTTTGGGTAGAGCCGGGATGGGTGTCCTTTATTCCGCTATAAATGAATTTCGAATGGGGGAGTATATGTCCGATTACGATGTGGAAATCGCTCGCAAAATTGCATATGTAATGTGTGGAGGAGATTTAACTTCACCTCAACAGGTTAGTGAACAATACCTTTTGGATATTGAAAGGGAAGGATTTATGAGTCTGCTTGGAAATCAAAAAACATTGGATCGTATTCAATACTTATTAATGAACAACAAACCCTTAAGAAACTAGATTATGGAGGCATACATTATAAAAGGCTATCGATCTGCCATTGGAAAAGCAAAAAAGGGTGGGTTTAAAAATTACCGCTCAGACGATTTAGCCGTAGATATAATCAAACATTTGATGACTACAGTTCCTGAGATCGACCCTAAAATTGTAGACGATGTCATCGTGGGATGCGCCAACCCGGAAGGAGAACAGGGTTTACAAATCGGACGTTTAATTTCAGCAAGAGCTTTGGGTAAAGAAGTACCTGGAGTAACCATAAACCGGTATTGTGCTTCTGGATTGGAAGCAATCGCTCAAGCCGTAGCTAAAATCAAAGCGGGATTTGGGTCCATTTATGTCGCTGGAGGGATAGAAAGCATGAGCATGATTCCGATGACGGGTTACAAACTTTCACCCAGCTATAAGGCCAATTTAGAAAATTTAAATTACCACGTCAGTATGGGTCATACGGCTGAAGCCGTTTCTTCAAAGTACGGCATCAGCAGAGAGGCAGCGGATCGGTTCGCTTATGAATCGCATCAAAAAGCAGCTGCGGCCATAGATGGAGGAAAGTTTGATGATCAAATTGTGGCTGTAGAAGTAGAAGACGTTTTCGTTAAAGACGGAAAAAAAATCACGAGCAGCCACGTTGTGGCTATGGATGAAGGAGTCCGCAGAGACACTACTTTGGAGGGGTTGGCAAAATTAAGACCCGTTTTTAAAAGTGGAGGAGTGATTACTGCAGGGAATGCCTCCCAAACCTCAGACGGAGTAGCATTTACTTTGGTGGTAAGCGAAGCGGTAGTCAAAGCATTAAATTTAGAGCCTATCGCTCGATTGGTTTCTTGTGCAGTGGCAGGCGTTGATCCGCTCTATATGGGTATTGGTCCTTGTGTAGCTATACCCAAAGCATTAAAACAAGCCGGTTTATCCCTTTCAGACATTGAGCAAATTGAACTCAATGAGGCTTTTGCAGCTCAGGCACTTGCTGTAATTCAGGAAGCGGGTTTAAATCCAGACCTCGTTAATGTAAATGGAGGGGCTTTAGCCCTAGGGCATCCGTTAGGGTGTACGGGTGCTAAATTAACCATACAGCTTTTGGAAGAAATGAAACTGCGAAATCAAAAATACGGCATGGTAACGGCCTGTGTCGGAGGAGGTCAAGGGATCGCTGGGGTGTTTGAACGCTTGTAAAGAATGGAAGAGTTTGATGTAGTTTTGGGGAAACGAGAAATTCAGAAGCAGCAAATACGAGAACGTATTTTAGCCGAAGGCCTGACGTTGTTTTCAGAAAGAGGATTAGAAAAAACTACTGTGGCAGACATCGTGGGGAAAAGCGGGATCGCTCGTGGAACCTTTTACAACTATTTTTCCGACATGAATGCGCTTTTTGACGCCTTGATTGAACAACTCAACCAACAGGTGGTGGAATCCATTCAGCATACTCGTAAGCAAAGCAAAAACTTATACGATTACCTTTTCGGTACATTTAAAGGTTACTTTGACTTGATTGGTAATGAACCTATGCTTCAATTTCATATCATCAATCAAGCTCATATCCGCCAGAGTTCCTATCAGAGTGAGATCATCAAAACGATCGTCAAAAACCTAAATCGAGATTTAAAATCGGATTTAAAAGTCAAGGCTTTTAATGAAAAATACGAGTTTTTATTGCTTAGCTATATGTTGGTGGGTACCCCACCTGAACTCTTTTTAGCAACCCAAACTACAGAGATCAATCTTACCAGTGAGCAGTTGGCTACTTTTCTAACAAAACTATTTTATAAGGTATTGATGGAGTAGTTTACTCCTTTATTGTCCTCTTTTATCCTCCCAAATCAAAACTTCCTTACTCCTCGCATCAAAAAAGTCAGCACATTTGCCATCGCCTTGTCCCGTAATGCCTCCATCGGGATGACAGATGAGGCTGCAGTTTTCGTCGTATAATTCACTAAAAACATCACAACAACGCTGTGGAAAAAAATAGACCACCTTCCCCTGATAGCTGTAACGATAGACTTTTGCCGGCGGATTCCAAACGGCTTCTTTTTCGATTTGTTCTATTTTGGATTGGATACAATCGGGGAGCGCTGCTTCGGTTTCTTTCGTACAGCAAATGAGAAGAAGTAGGAATAGGGCTAGGGTATATTTCATAATTTTTTTACCACATAGGTCACAATCCCCCAGATGATAAGTTCGTTTTCTTCATTCATCTTAATGGGTTTGTAATTCGGATTTTCAGGCATTAAAAAGATCCCCTCTGCGGCTACTTTCAGTCGTTTAACGGTAAACTCTCCATCGATATAGCAAACGGCAATTTTATCGTGTTGAGGTTCTAAACTCCGGTCAATTACTAAAAGATCTCCATCGTCTAGTCCTGCGCCTTGCATGGATTGCCCAGAGACTCGCGCATAGAAGGTAGCTTCCTCGTTACGAACCACTTCCTGATCGATACTGATTCGCAGTTCTTTAAAGTCGTCAGCGGGTGAAGGAAAACCGGCAGAAATTCCTTCTTGTGCCAAGTGCAACGATTTCTGATGGTCTTGATCCGGATGAAAAAAGCTTAGTTTTTGTTTTGTCATAAGTTATTTTACCGTAATAATTTCACTGATTTCAGTTGTAAAACGTTGAGAGAGGTGCTTTTGCTTCATTTTCCAAGTGCGTTCCAAATCTTGGTTGGCGAGCTTTATACGATGCGGACCAAAGCGCTGGTGAATGCGGTCTAAAGCTTGCATAACCGCCAGATGTTTTATTTCTTTTCCTTCGAATAAAGGAAGTTGACGTGAAGCGGTAGGCACTAGCCCCATAATCATAACCCCTGCTTTTTTATAGTGGATACCCTCTTTAAAGATTTTACGGAGTCCTGTCACAGCATATTTGCTCAACATGATGCTGGAGTTGGTTGCATAGGGTAGGCTGAGGACGCAGCTATTTCGGTAGGGGATTGCTCCTTTTTTGTGAGGATCGCTTCGTACAAAAACGAGTAGGGCTGTACAGCTGCTCCCTTGTTTTCGCATTTTTTCGGCGCAGCTGCTAGCAAAGGTAGAGACCCGTTCTTCCAAATCGGGAAAGCTCGTAAGTGTTCCTTCGAAGCTTCGTGTAGTGGCGATCCCTTTTTTAGGAGACTGAATTTCTTCCAATTGAATAGAAGGGATGCCTTGTAAATCTTTTTTAAGCCGGAGTCCTAAAATGCTCATTTGTTTTCGAATCCAATCATCGGGAAGTAAGGTAAATTCCCAAGCGTTTGTAACACCTATGGCTTCAAGTCGTTTGCGATGCTGCCTACCGATACCCCAAACATCTCCAATGGCAGTCCATTTCAGTGCCTTGATTTTTTTCTCTTCGGTGTCAATACAATACACGCCACCTGTCTTTACGTCGTATTTTTTAGCAATTTTATTGGCAATCTTAGCTAAAGCTTTACTAGGAGCCATACCTACAGAAACGGGAATGCCTGTCCAACGGCGGACTTGCTTTCGCATTCGACGCCCTTCGGCTTCTAGATTGAATAAATCAAAACCTTTGAATTGTAAAAAAGCTTCGTCTATACTGTAAATTTCGATATTGGGAGTGTACTGATCTAAGATGGACATCACCCTACTACTCATGTCGCCATAGAGGGGGTAGTTGGAGGAAAACACTTTGATTTTTTTTTCCTTAAAAAAAGATTGGTATTGAAAGGCAGGAGCTCCCATAGGAATTCCCAAGGCCTTGGCTTCATTGCTCCGCGCAATTACACAACCGTCATTATTAGAAAGGATAACGATAGGTTTGCCCTCCCATTGCGGCTGAAAAACCCGCTCACAAGAGGCGTAAAAATTGTTACAATCGACCAGTGCAAACATGGTCAAAAGGTAGTTAAAATGTTCTGTTTTTTGAGCAGCATCGTTTTAAAAAAAAGCAGTTTGCCCCTCTTTTTTTTAAAAATAGTTTTTGTGTAATCCCGGCGGTATTTTTCTAAAAATAAAGAAGCACTTCAATCAAAAGTTGTAATTTTACGCTTGGATTTTAGTAGCGCTTTTTTGCATGGATAATTATTCGTTTTTAAATGCTGCCCATTCCGCTTATTTCGCGGAGCTTTACGAGCAGTATTTACAACAACCCGATAGTGTAGAGCCCAGTTGGAGGGCTTTTTTTCAAGGCTTTGATTTTGGAATGGAAAGCAATGGTACGGTACAGACCGAAACCGTTGAAGTTCCAGGACATTTACAAAATGAATTTAAAGTTGTAAAGCTCATCGACGGCTATCGCAGTCGTGGACATTTATTTACCAAAACCAATCCGGTTAGGGAGCGAAGAAAATACAGCCCAACACTCGATATTGAGAATTTTGGTTTGTCCAAACAAGATTTAACGACTGTATTTAACGCAGGTGAAATCATGGGGATAGGTCCCAGCAGTTTGGAAACCATTATTGCACACTTACAGCGAATTTATTGCGATTCAATTGGGATAGAATATATGTATATTCGAAACCCAGAAAAGGTGAGTTGGATTCAGCAGCGTTTGAATGTCAATGACAATCACCCCCAGTTTTCTCCAGAACAGAAGAAGCATATTCTTAAAAAATTAAATGAGGCAGTAAGCTTCGAAAACTTTCTACACACGAAATACGTAGGTCAAAAACGATTTTCTCTTGAAGGAGGAGAATCGCTCATTCCTGCTTTAGATGCAGTAGTAGAGGCAGCAGCGAATCACGGAGTAGAGGAATTTGTATTGGGAATGGCTCACCGAGGCCGCCTAAACGCCTTGACCAATATCTTTGGGAAATCAACGAAAGATATTTTTAATGAATTTGACGGTAAAGATTACGAAGAAGTCATTTTTGACGGAGACGTAAAATACCACTTGGGATGGACTTCTCAACGAATCACAGACAGCGGTAAAAAAATCAACATGAATATTGCCCCTAACCCTTCCCACTTGGAAACGGTAGGTGCAGTTGTTGAGGGAATTACCCGCGCCAAGCTGGAAAATAAATTTAAAGGGGACACCAACAAGGTTCTCCCTATCATCATTCATGGGGATGCCGCTATAGCAGGACAAGGGTTACCGTATGAGATTGTTCAGATGGCAAGCCTTAAAGGGTATGGAACAGGGGGTACGGTCCATATTGTGATCAACAATCAGATAGGTTTTACAACAAACTATTTGGATGCACGATCCAGTACCTATTGTACGGATGTTGCTAAAGTAACCCTCTCACCCGTATTGCATGTCAATTCAGATGATGCAGAAGCAGTAGTTCATGCCACCATCTTTGCTTTAGAATACCGAATGCGATTTGGTCAGGATGTGTTTATTGACCTGCTGGGTTATCGAAAATACGGACACAATGAGGGTGACGAACCGCGATTTACGCAACCTAAGTTATATAAGGAAATTGCAAGGCACCCCAATCCAAGAGATATTTATGCGGCAAGCTTAATTCAAAGTGGTCTTATTCAGGAAGGCTATGTTGAGGAATTGGAAAACCAATACAAAAGAATTTTAGAGAATGATCTCGAAGATTCAAGAAAAATAAAAACAACCGTAATCACTCCATTTATGGAGGACGAATGGAAATCATTTGAGCGGGTTGATGAAACGGAAATGATGCGGACTGTACCTACAGCGGTGTCTAAAAAAGACCTTGATCAAGTAGCTCGAGCGATTACCGAATTACCAAAAGATAAAAAATACTTACGTAAAATTGAACGCTTGGTTGCCGATCGAAAAGCAATGTATTATGAAAAAGATACCTTGGACTGGGCGATGGGAGAATTACTTGCCTACGGGACTTTGCTTCAAGAAGGTTTTCATGTTCGCATGTCGGGTCAAGATGTAGAGCGAGGTACTTTTTCTCACCGTCATGCAGTAATCAAAACGGAGAATGCCGAAGAAGAGGTAATTTTACTTAATCAAATTGACCCCTTAAAACAAGGACGTTTTAGAATCTACAATTCATTGCTTTCAGAATATGGAGTGCTTGGGTTTGATTACGGCTATGCAATGGCAAGCCCAAATACCTTGACGCTTTGGGAGGCTCAATTTGGAGATTTTTCCAATGGAGCTCAAATCATGTTGGATCAATATGTTTCTTCAGCAGAAGACAAATGGAAATTGCAAAACGGAATTGTATTGTTGCTACCTCACGGTTATGAAGGTCAGGGAGCAGAACACTCCTCTGCTCGGATGGAACGCTACCTTCAATTGTGTGCAAAAGACAATATGTTTGTCGCTAATTGTACTACTCCTGGGAATATGTTCCATTTGTTAAGACGCCAAATGAAAACGAAATTCAGAAAGCCCTTGATCGTTTTTACGCCTAAAAGTTTGTTGCGACATCCGCAAGCCGTTTCTACAAAAAATGAATTGATACATGGTGCTTTTCAACCTGTAATTGGAGATGTTGAGGTGAATCCTAAAAAAGTAAAAACCTTTGTACTGTGTTCGGGTAAGTTTTATTACGACCTATACCAAGAACGTGAAAAAAGACAGCGTGAAGATGTTGCCCTGATTCGTTTAGAACAGTTATTTCCTTTACCTGTTGAAGAAATTGATAAGAACTTGGCACTGTTTCCAAATGTGGAGGACTGGGTATGGGCTCAAGAAGAACCCCGAAATATGGGAGCATGGAGTTATTTGTTGTTACAGTGGGAGGCTGCATCTAAGTTCAGACCGGCCAGTAGAAGGTATTACGGAGCTCCAGCAGCAGGGAGTGCTGTTCGTTTTCAAAGACGTCATCAAGAAGTGATCAATTATGTCTTTGATGCTACACAAGATAATTTTAAAAGAACACTTAAGAAGTAAATCATGATTTTAGAAATGAAAGTTCCCTCTCCGGGAGAATCCATTACCGAAGTTGAAATTGCCCAGTGGTTAGTGGCTGACGGGGACTATGTAGAAAAAGATCAAGCGATCGCAGAAGTAGATTCAGATAAAGCTACCCTTGAACTTCCCGCGGAAGTAAGTGGAACCATTACCTTAAAAGCTGAGGAAGGGGATGCAGTAGCAGTAGGGGCAATTGTTTGTCTCATAGATACCGAGGGGAAACCCTCCGCGGAGTCTAAAGCTTCAACAGCTTCAGCACCCCCAGTAGAAGCAGCTCCAGCTCCAGCAGCTGTTGTAGAGCAAACAACTAGTTATGCTTCCCAAACTCCTTCCCCTGCTGCACGTAAAATCATTGCCGAAAAAGGGATCGATCCAGTAGCTATTAAAGGCACTGGAAGAGGAGGACGAATTACAAAAGAGGATGCCGTAAAAGCAGTGCCTTCTATGGGTAGCCAGCCGGAATGGGGAAGTCGTAGTCAAGACCGAACCAAACTTTCGATGCTAAGACGTAAAGTAGCAGAACGTTTGGTAGCAGCAAAAAATGAAACTGCCATGCTTACGACTTTTAACGAAGCAGATATGGCTCCAATTTTTGAATTAAGAAATCAATACAAAGACGCTTTTCTAGAAAAGCATGGAGTAAAACTAGGCTTTATGAGCTTTTTTACCAAAGCGGTAGTTCGCGCTTTGGGTCTATATCCAGATGTTAATTCGATGATGGACGGAGATCACAAAATTGCCTACGATTATTGTGATATCAGTGTAGCGGTTTCAGGTCCTAAAGGATTAATGGTACCCGTTGTTCGTAATGCAGAGGCGTTAACTTTTGCTGGAGTAGAACTGGAAATAGGGCGATTGGCTGTAAAAGCGAGGGATGGAAAAATCACGGTGGATGATATGACCGGAGGAACTTTCACAATTTCTAATGGAGGTGTTTTTGGATCCATGTTATCTACCCCGATTATAAATCCACCGCAATCTGGAATCTTAGGAATGCACAACATCATCGAACGACCCGTTGCTATAGATGGAAAAGTAGTGGTCCGACCCATGATGTATTTAGCACTTTCTTATGACCATCGAATTATTGATGGTAGAGAATCGGTAGGATTTTTAGTCGCTGTAAAAGAGGCCTTGGAGGATCCGTTGAACATACTGATGGAGGGAAATGCTAAAAAAGCCCTAGAATTATAGGATTAGCTTTCTTTTTCCGTAGTCGATTACAACTTTGTTTTGGATAAAAAAATCAGCACCTAAGATCCCATCCACAGGATGGGCTCCTTGAGTTAGGAGCGTTTGGTTTACATGGGTGAGATCAAGAAGGACAAAGGCAAGACCCTCCATTCTATGTCGTCCAAGGTGTAAAGCGCATTTTTTGGTTTGGGTGGCCTTCATTTTCCCTTCACCAGCTCCAGCTGCATCAAAAGATTTCCCGTTGATTTCGAGATTGAACTGCTCTTGTAATGCACTGTGGATACAACTGCTTGATGCTCCTGTATCGATCAGTAAAACTGCAGCGGTTCCATTCAGTCTAGCTTTACACAGAAGGTGATTGGTTTTCGAAAGTTTTAAACGGACAAAAGTGATTTTTTTCATGCGTTTCAAAAATACATTATCCTTTTCAAATGAGAGGCTTCACTAATAGATTCGCTATTTTTGTTTTTTAAATAGATTCTCTTTGATTGATACGCATACGCATTTATACGTAGAAGCTTTTGATGAAGACCGGGATTCGGTAATTCAAGATGCGCTACAAAAAGGCATAACAGGGTTTTATATCCCTGCCATTGATGCCAGCTATCACGAACGTATGTTCAATTTGGAAAAAGCCTATCCCAAGCACATCCATTTGATGATGGGATTACACCCAACGCATGTAAAGGAAGATTATAAGGAGGAGCTTTCTTTGGTAGAGGCTCAGCTTCAAAAACGGAAATTTGCCGCTGTTGGGGAAATAGGGATCGATTTGTATTGGGACAAAAGTTTTTTACAACAGCAGCAAGATGCCTTTCATCTTCAGATTGGTTGGGCAAAAACACATGGGCTTCCCATAGTGATTCATTGTCGAGATGCCTTTGATGAAGTTTTTGAAGTTTTGGATCAACACCAAGGAGCACAACTTTTTGGTATTTTTCATTGTTTTACAGGTACCTTAGAACAGGCAAATCGCGCTTTGAATTTGAATTTTAAATTGGGTATTGGAGGAGTTGTGACCTTCAAAAACGGAAAAATCGATCAGTTTTTAAATCAATTGCCCCTTGAATCGATTGTTTTAGAAACGGACGCACCGTATCTATCCCCAGCACCCCATAGAGGAAAGCGAAATGAGAGTGGTTTTTTATCCCTGATTCGAGATAAAGTGGCTCAATGTTATGGGCTTTCAGCCCAACAAATTAGCGAGATTACAACGGAGAATGCACGGAGTGTTTTTAAAAAATAAAAATTTGCAACTAAAAAGTAATTTATTTTTTTTTAAAAAGATTTTTTTCCCTTTATTTGGTCTCAAGATTTAGAGAGGTGGCCGAGTGGTCGAAGGCGCACGCCTGGAAAGTGTGTATTCCAATTGCATTGGAATCGAGGGTTCGAATCCCTTCCTCTCTGCAAAAATTAATATGGAACATATTTTTTTTTATCTTTAAACGCATTTAATTAAAAAGAACAAACATTATTTAAAATGAAAAAACTATTTATTGCCCTTACTTTTTTAGGTTTTATGGCAACAGCCAATGCATCAACTGTAGTACCTAATCCAACTACAACAGTAGCTACAACAAGTGTTCAAGATATGGATGATAATGCTGCGGCAGAGTCGGCATCTTTTACACAAGAATTAAAGAAACGTTTTATTGAGGGTGGTCCCGGGTTTATGGGGATTGTATTGATCTGTTTAATTTTAGGTCTTGCCATCGCAATTGAGCGTATCATTTTCTTGAACTTAGCAACAACGAATACTAAAAAATTAACCGAAGGTGTGGAAGAAGCACTTTCTTCTGGTGGTGTTGAAGCTGCAAAAGAATATTGTAGAAATACGAAAGGACCTGTAGCATCTATTTTCTACCAAGGACTTGACCGCGCTAACGAAGGTGTGGAAAGTGCTGAGAAAGCCGTTGTAGCCTACGGAGGTGTTCAAATGGGACAACTCGAGAAAAACGTCTCTTGGATTTCTCTCTTTATCGCACTTGCCCCCATGCTTGGTTTCATGGGAACTGTAATCGGGATGATTCAAGCGTTTGACAAAATCGAAGCAGCGGGAGATATGCAACCTTCTTTAGTTGCAGGGGGGATTAAAGTAGCCCTTTTAACAACTGTATTTGGTTTGATCGTGGCGATTATTTTACAAGTATTTTACAATTATATTGTTGCAAAAATTGACAGTATTGTAAACGATATGGAAGACGCATCAATTACCTTGATCGACATCCTTGTTGCACAAAAAAAATAATTAACCTTTAACAGCAATTCACATGAAAATTCAAACAATTGTTAAAATTATAAGTGCTGTTTTTGGTTTGCTAGGTGTTATATTCCTATTTCGAATCATAGGAGTTGGAGATGAAGAAATCAAAATGGCTGCCAGTATGGGAGACTTTGGAGTAGTTACTCCTTTAGTTTCACTCTCGATAGTTATTTTGTTAGTAACAGTGGTCATTACCTTGTTATTTTCATTACTTAATTTAGCCTCAAGCGCTCAGAAACTTAAAAAATCATTAATCTTTATCGGATGTTTTGCCGTCGTTTTAGGGATTGCTTTTGCTGCCTCTGAAGGTGTTGAAACACCACTAAAAGATGGAGAAGTACTTTCTGCAAGCGGATCAAGATGGGTTGGCACAGGATTGCGAATGTTTTACATCCTCGCAGCACTCGCTATTCTTTCGATGGTCTTGTCTGGGGCAAAGAAAATTTTTAACCGATAAATTATGGCTAAAAGATCAGCACCAGAAGTAAATGCAGGGTCTATGGCGGATATCGCCTTCTTGCTATTGATTTTCTTCTTGGTAACTACTACCATTGAGACAGACAGCGGTTTGAACCGTAAATTGCCTCCAATGGAAGACCAAGTAGATCCTCCAATTATTAGACAGAAGAACATTTTTACAGTAGTTGTAAATAAAAATGATCAGCTTTTGGTTGAGGAGGAATTGACGGACATCAAAGATTTACGAGCTTTAGCAGTCGCATTTCTTGATAACGGAGGTGGAGTAGGAGAAGAAGCTTGTGATTACTGTCAAGGGGCACGAGATGAGTCTTCTTCAGATAACCCTGACAAAGCGATTATCTCATTGAAGAACAACCGTGAAACGTCGTATAAAGTTTATATAGCGATACAAAATGAATTGGTAGCAGCGTATAATGAGTTGAGAAATCGAGAATTTATGAGACTCTATCCTTCTGTTGGACTTAATTTTGTTGAAGCAGAAAAGAAATACGATGACCCACGAACTTCAGTAGAAATGAGTGAACAATTAAAACCGAAGTTAGATGTGGTGAAAGCAATGTATCCACAAAAACTTTCTGAGGCGGAACCTAGTAGTACAAACTAAAAAACATCAGTTATGTCAAAATTTAAAAAGAAAAAAGGAGGCGAACTCCCTGCTATTTCTACTGCGTCATTACCTGACATTGTTTTTATGTTATTGTTCTTTTTCATGGTTGCGACTGTGATGCGCGACAGCACTTTAATGGTTTTTAACAAACTACCTGCTGCCGATCAAGTACAGAAGCTCGATAAAAAAGATCGTGTCATGTATATCTACGCCGGAAAGCCTTCTGCTCGTTATCAAGATAAATACGGAACAAGTGCAAAAATTCAATTGAATGATAAATTTGCAACGGTTTCTGAAGTGGGGGCATTCATCCTTGCGGAACGTGCTGCTAAGCGTCAAGAACTCCAAAACGTATTGACTACTGCTTTAAAAGTGGACAGTGATACCAAAATGGGATTGGTTCAAGACATTAAGCAAGAACTGCGAAAAGTTAGTGCACTTAAAATCAACTATACCACACGTTTAGGAGATTATACTCAAAATATAAATTAGTTTTTTAAAATTTTAATGTTCCAAAAAAGTGCCTTAGTTAGGCACTTTTTTTTTACTTTCACTCGTGATGTTTGTATTCAATTTATCATCGCTGTCATCAAAAATGATTTGGAGTTTAAGCCTAGTCCTGATTCCATTTCTTTCGCTATGGTCACAAGAATTTGAAGAAGAAACAAAGCCATTTTTCAGAGAGGACCAAATCTATGTAGGCGTTTCTCTGGTTTTGGTTCAAAGTAACCAAGAAGATTTTGATCCCAAGGGCATATCGAGACAATTTCAATGGGGTTTTGTTCGGGATATTCCCATCTCAGCCTCGGGAAAATGGGCGACAGCTGCAGGCCTAGGAATGAGTTTTGAACGTTACAATACCAATTTGATTCGTAGTTTGAACAACTCCAATTCAGTGAACTATTCCTTTGCTGGAGAGTCCACATACCCCTTGTTTTTTTCATTACACTCTCTGGAGTTTCCTCTCAGTATTCGTTGGAGAAACGCTACGGTAGATGATTTTGCATTTTGGCGAGTTTACGGTGGGGTTTCTTTTCGTTGGAATTATCGAAACAAAATTTTCCAAGAGGATTTGGAAATCACCAACAGTAAGGATTTAAATTCCTTTGGGACAGTTGCCCATTTAAGCTTTGGATACAATACATGGAATTTTTATTTAGCCTATCATTTGAGCCCTTTCTTTACTAAGACGTCTGTAGACAGTCAAACCCTTCCCTTAGAATTGAATCCGATTAAGATTGGGTTAATTTTTTACTTTTTGTAATTAGAGTTCTTTCCTCAATCGAGCAACGGGAATATCGAGTTGTTCTCTGTATTTTGCAATAGTTCTTCGAGCTACGATATAGCCTTTCTCCTTCATGAGTTTGGAAAGATACTCATCGGTTAGCGGCTTTTTTTTATTTTCTTCGGCAATGAATTGACTGAGAATGTTTTTAATTTCAATTGAGGATACATCTTCACCCTCCTCGTTTTTAAGCCCTTCAGAGAAAAAAGTTTTGAGAAGTTTGACGCCATAGGGAGTTTCGATATACTTACTGTTGGCTACCCTTGAAATGGTAGAAATATCCATGTTGACTTTATCGGCTATGTCTTTTAAAATCATAGGCTTCAGTTTACGCTCATCTCCTGTTAAGAAATATTCCATTTGGTGCTCCACAATAGCATTGATGGTTAGCGTCAGCGTTAGGTGCCGTTGTTGGATAGCATCGATAAACCATTTCGCAGCATCTAATTTTTGTTTGATAAATTGAACCGCCTCTTGCTGAGGTTTGCTCTTTTTTTGACTGACTTGATACCCCGCAAGCATCTCCTTATAATCATTTGAAATTTTTAATTGAGGGGTATTTCTTCGATTCAATTGGACTTCAACTTTACCGTCCTCTAGGGTTAAAATAAAATCAGGGACAACATGTGTGTTTTGGATGGTGGAGGATAAAGCTCCTCCCGGTTTTGGATTTAGTCGACTAATGAGATCCAATGCTTTTTTTAGCTCTTCTTGAGTGATTCCAATTCGATCTTGAAGTTTGGAATAATGTTTATGGCTGAAATGTTCAAATTCTTCCGTAATGATTTTTAAAGCGTGAATAACTTCGGGGCGATCTTTTTTCCTTTTTTCAAGTTGAATCTGGAGACATTCCTTTAAATCACGAGCACCAACTCCTGGAGGATCGAGTGACTGGACAGAGCGGATAACTCGCTCTAACTGATTTTTTTCTACAAAGATGTTTTGGGTAAAAGCAAGATCATCGATCAGCTCATTATCTGTTCTTCTTAGGTACCCGCTGTCGTCTATACTGCCAATTAAAAATTCAGCAATTTGCATTTCATCTTCATTTAAGATCAAGTTACCCATCTGTTGATGTAGGTATTGATGGAAGCTTATTCCTCCACTTAATGGGACGGTCCGATCCTCGCCATCACTGCTGTAGTTGTTGCTGTAAAGTTTGTAGGAAGGAATTTCATCATCGCTTAAATATTGATCAATATCAATTTCATCAGTCTCTATCTTTGTGCTCTCCTCGTAATCCATTTCTTGATTCTCAGTAGAAATGTTTTCCACACCACTTTCCAAGGCAGGATTTTCTCCCATTTCAGCTTCAATCTTCTGTTCAAGATCAAGCGTAGATAACTGAATCAATTTCATCAGCTGAATCTGCTGAGGAGACAGTTTCTGTGAGATCTTTATTTGGAGCTGTTGTTTAAGCATGGTTTTATTTTACTTCTATAAAGATAGAGATTTTACCCATTACATATTAGAATGCTGCATTTTGAGGAGTTCTTGGAAAGGGAATAACATCACGTATGTTCCCCATTCCAGTTGTAAATTGGACGAGTCGTTCAAAACCAAGTCCAAAACCGCTGTGAGGGACACTTCCGAAGCGTCTGAGATCCAAATACCACCATAATTCTTTGGCATCAATCTGCATTTCTTTGATTCTTTTCTCCAAAACATCCAGCCTTTCTTCTCGCTGAGAGCCCCCTACAATTTCTCCGATACCAGGAAAAAGAATGTCCATTGCTCGTACCGTTTTTCCATCGTCGTTTCTTCGCATGTAAAAAGCCTTTATATCAGCTGGGTAGTCAAAAAGGATTACTGGGCAGTTGAAGTGTTTTTCTACCAAGAAGCGCTCGTGTTCGCTTTGTAAATCTACACCCCATTCATTGATAGGGTATTGAAATTTTTTCTTTTTATTGGGGGTTGAATTTCTTAATATCTCATAGGCTTCAGTATAACTTACCCGTTTAAATTCGTTGTTGACTACAAATTTTATTTTATCTAATAGATTCAATTCACTTCTCAAGTGTTGTGGTTTTGAACTTTCCTCTTTACTATAGCGATCATCTAAAAATTCAAGATCTTTTTGACAATTTTCGAGAGCATACTTCAAAACACTGGTGATGAATTTTTCTGCCAAATCCATATTGTCATTCAAATCGTAAAATGCCATTTCAGGCTCAATCATCCAAAATTCAGCGAGATGACGTGTAGTGTTTGAATTTTCAGCCCTGAAGGTTGGGCCAAAAGTATAGACCTCTCCTAAACCAAGGGCATAGGCTTCTGCTTCTAATTGCCCAGATACGGTAAGGTTGGTTTCTTTTCCAAAAAAATCTTCCTTATAATCGGGCGCTCCATTTTCATCCAGTTTTGGATTTTTGGGGTCTAAAGTAGAAACACGAAACATTTCACCAGCTCCTTCTGCATCACTTCCTGTAATGATGGGCGTATTGACATAAACAAAGCCTTCGTTTTGAAAAAACTGATGCACAGCAAAAGAGAGTGCAGAACGAACCCGCATTACAGCAGAAAAAGTAGCTGTTCGAATACGCAAATGTGCTTTTTCTCGTAAAAATTCTAAACTGTGTTTTTTGGGTTGTATAGGATAGATTTCAGGATCGCAGGCACCAATTAAAAGTAACTCCTCCACCTGAAGCTCCAACTTTTGCTCACTTCCTTGACTCGCCACCAATTTACCTTTTAATTCCAGCGCTGCACCTGTTGTAATTTGTTTTAGGATACTTTCCTCGATCTTTTCAAAATCAACGACACACTGTAAATTCTCTAGGGTAGATCCATCGTTTAGAGCAATAAATCGATTTGCTCGGAAGGTTCTTACCCAGCCTTGAACAGTACAGGATTGGTTTTCAGGATTGAGTTCAAGTATAGCTTTTATCTTTTTTGCGTTCATTGTTATTTTTTTTGGACTGAGATTATGGGAATTTATACCCTTTTTTCAATCTAAATTCTATTCAAAATTAATTGCGATACTGTTCTTCAGTAAGACCTTGCAAAGATAAGTTTATTTCAGAAAAACCGCTACATTCCCTGAGGGCACTTAGTTGTCGAGAATTTCAATTTTAGGTTTTTTAAGCACTTTATCATTACTTATAGTGTCTTGAAGGGAGATGAGTAGCGAGGGTAATAAAATAAGATTAGCAAGCATCGCCATTAAAAGTGTTACTGCTACAAGACCTCCAAGAGCCTGAGTCCCCCCAAAATTGGAACTCATAAATACAGAAAAACCAAAAAAGAGGACAATGGAAGTGTAAAACATACTGATTCCTGTTTCACGAAGTGCGGCAAAAACCGCCTTATTTATTTTCCAACCATTAGAGATAAGTTCCTGACGGTATTTTGCTAAAAAGTGTATGGTATCATCTACAGAAATACCAAAAGCAATACTGAATACAAGTATGGTTGAGGGCTTAAGAGGGATACCCGAAAATCCCATCACTCCAGCAGTAATGACTAAGGGAAGTAGATTGGGGATTAAGGATATAATGATCATTTTGAAAGAACGAAACAAAAACGCCATAAAAAGGGCAATCAATAAAATGGCAAGACTTAAAGAGATGATTAAGTTATTAATCAAGTATTTGGTTCCTTTTAAAAAAAGCAATGCTTTTCCTGTAATTTCAGCACCATAGCGGTTTTCTGGAAAGATTTTTTTCATAGCCGCTCTCAGGTCATCTTCTATAGTTTCCATCCGCTCGGTCTCAATATCTTTCATATAGGTTGTGATTCTTCCAAATTGTCCAGTAGAATCTACATAGCCGTTGATAAGTAGATTATTTCCTTTAGCATTATTAAGATAGGGATATATAAAGCTGTTTTCTTGAGAGGTAGGCAAGGAATAATAATTTGGATTACCGTTGTAATAAGCTTGTTTAGCAAATTTGACAGCATTCACAACGGAGAGGGGGGGAGCCAGCTCAGGAATTTCCTCGATAAGATCCTGAAGTTGATCCATCCGCTGTAAGGTAGCGGGTTTTACTATTCCCTTTTCACGCTTGCTGTCGATCCAGATTTCTACAGGAACAATGCCATTGAAATTCTCGTCAAAAAAACGGATATCCTGAAAAAAATCTGCGGATTTGGGCATGTCCTCAATCAAACTTCCCGAAATTTTAATCTGATAGATTCCAATGATCCCAACAATAAGCCCGATGAGGGAAACTACAAATACATTAACCCTTTTTTTCCTGACTTTGTTTTCCATCCATTGAACAAATAAATCAATGGTTTTGTTTTTTAAATGTTTGAGGTGTTTCTTCTTTGGGAGCGACATCAAACTGTATGAGATTGGAATAATGAGAAGGGACAATACAAAAATAGCAAGGATGTTTATCGAAGCAACCACACCAAATTCCTTAAGAATTTTACTGTTTGTCAAGATAAAAGTTGCAAAACCAGAAGCAGTGGTAAGGTTGGTCATTAAAGTTGCATTGCCCACTTTTACGATAACTCGTTGGAGGGACTTTGCTTGATTACTGTGTTTAGCAATTTCTTGTTGATATTTGTTGATGAGGAAAATACAGTTTGGGACTCCTATAACAATAATTAATGGGGGGATTAATGCTGTAAGCACTGTAATTTCATAACCCAACCATCCCAATATTCCAAAAGCCCACATTACACCAATTGCAACCACAATAAGTGAAATAAAAGTTGCTCTAAACGACCTGAAAAATAAAAAGAAGATCAATGAGGTGATGAAGGTTGCCCCCAAAACAAAAAGTCCAATTTCATCGACAATATTTTGGGCGTTTAGGGTTCTGATATAGGGCATGCCCGAGACGTGAACATCTGTAGAGGATTCTTTTTCGAAGGACTCGATTAAGGGAATAAAACGGTCAAAAATAAAATCTTTTCGTTTGGCAGTATTTACAATATCAGGATTCATATAGATCACTGATCGTAGGGTATTGTTTTCTTTATCAAAAATTAAATTATTGTAAAAAGGAAGTTCTAGAAATAGCTTTTCTTTAAACTTTGTAATGGATGCCGAATCCTTTGCTGTGCTCAACTGAACTTCTTCTAATCGAAACTCTTGCTTTTTTTCATCCTTGACTAATTCTTGTAGATTATCCGTTGAAAGAACGAGATTGATTTCTGAAAAGGCGTTTATTTTGCTGTTTAATTCCCGCCATGCATTCCGTTTTGTAGGGGTAAAAAAGAGACTGTCTTGTACTGCAATTACGATGACATTTCCTTCTTCTCCAAAAGTATTTGTGAAGGATTGGTAAAGAATGTTTTCTGGATGATCGTCTGGAAGAAGGTTGGCTTCCGTAAAGGTAAATTGCATGTACTTCCATTGGGTAGCCCAAAAAAAAGTCATGCTGAGGATTCCCAAAAGGAGAATCAACCTATTTCTTAAAATAAGCCTCGCTACAAGGCCCCATATATTCGATTCGTTGTTCTTCTTCATGAAGCCTAGTTAACCAGTGCTGATTAGGATACCCTCAAACGGTTAAAATTTCTTTTTCTTTTACTTTGAATATTTCATCAACTATTTTGATGTACTCGTCAGTTAAATTTTGGATGTCAATTTCATAATTCTTTTGTACATCCTCGGAAGCATCTGATTTTTTTATTTCATTATTTGCTTCTTTGCGAGCAGAACGAATACCGATTTTGGCATGTTCTGCCTCTGCTTTCGCGAGCTTTGCCAAATCTCTTCTTCTTTCCTCTGTTAAAACAGGAATGTTGATGATGATAGATTCTCCGTTATTCATAGGATTTAAACCCAAATTGGCAATCAATATGGCTTTTTCTATATCACTAATCAGATTTTTTTCCCATGGCTGAACAGCTAGCGTTCGAGCATCGGGAGTACTAATGTTTGCAACTTGGGAAAGGGGTGTCGGTGTTCCATAATACTCTACTTTGACACCTGCTAGCATGATGGGATTCGCTTTTCCAGCGCGGATATTGAGCATTTCTTTTTCTAAATGCGCAATGGCATGATCCATATTTTCCTTAGCGCTATCTACAATAAAGTTCATTTCATCTTCCATAACTGTGTTTTAAAGATCAACTCGGGTTCCAATATTTTTTCCTTCCAAAACGCGGTACAAATTATTGGGGGTATTCATATCAAAAACAATAATTGGCAGTTTGTTTTCTTGACTTAAAGTAAAGGCTGTTGTATCCATGATTTTAAGTCCTTTTTTAAGCACTTCATCAAATGAAAGTTTGTCAAATTTGGTGGCTTTGTCGTTTTTTTCTGGGTCTTCGTTATAGATACCATCTACTCGAGTCCCTTTAAGGATCACATCCGCATTGATTTCAATAGCGCGAAGTACTGCCGCAGAGTCGGTTGTGAAATACGGGTTCCCAGTGCCTGATCCAAAAATTACTACTCGACCTTTTTCAAGATGACGTGTCGCTTTTCTTTTGATGAACGGTTCTGCGATTGCTTCAATTTTGATCGCGGTTTGGAGACGGGTCGGTACGTTGTTATTTTCCAAGGCCCCTTGTAAGGCTAAACCATTGATCACCGTGGCAAGCATTCCCATGTAATCTGCCTGTACTCGGTCCATTCCTTTGCTGGCTCCAGAGATGCCTCTAAAGATATTTCCCCCTCCGATTACAATCGCTATTTCAACACCTTTATCGAAAACTTTTTTAATTTCTTTGGCGTAGGTGTCAATTTTAATGGGGTCTATTCCGTGAGTTAAATCACCCATGAGTGCTTCGCCACTCAATTTTAAAAGAATTCTTCGATATTTCATTGAGAAAAATGTATTAACAAATATAAAAATTAAAGCAGAATTTGTCAGGCTCCGAAGGAACATTCTGAGCATCTGCCCTGAAAAATAAGTTTATTTAATCTGAAAGAGCCTTCAGACTTAAATCGATACTTTTTGCGTCGTAGGTCAAGGCACCCATGGATATATAATCCACTCCTGTTTCTGCGACCGCAACAAGATTTTTAACCGTTATATTTCCTGAAGCCTCGGTGGGTTTCTTTCCTCCTATTTGATGGAGTGCCTGCTTTAATTCGGATTCGCTATGATTGTCTAATAATATCCTGCTTACAAATGAAAATGGAAGGACTTGTTCAATTTCATGTGCATTTCTACATTCCACAACAACTTCCAACTTTGTTCTTAACGGTTCTAAATAGCGCTTTGTTTTTTCAAGAGCTTGGGTCATCCCTCCACAAAAATCAACGTGATTGTCTTTGATCATTAACGCATCAAACAATCCCATTCTGTGGTTCGTGCCTCCACCAATTTCTACCGCCCATTTTTCAGCATACCTGAAGTTGGGTGTTGTTTTTCGAGTGTCCAAAAGTTTACACGAAGTGTGTTGGATCAGTTGTTGAAGTTCATGAGTCCTCGTTGCTATTCCACTCATTCGCTGCATGGTATTGAGGACCAAACGTTCGGTGGCTAAAATGGAACGTGTAGAGCCAGTTATAGTAAATGCTTGATCTCCGAGCTCAACCCTTGAACCATCTTCAACGAAAGGGGTAAAAACAAGTGCGGGATCGTACTGCTTAAAAATATGTTTCGCCAACTGCATTCCAGCAATGATTCCAACTTCTTTTACAAGTAGTACAGCATTGCTTTTAGAAGCTTCCTCAATACAGGACAGTGAACTGTGATCCCCAGAACCGATATCTTCTTTCAGAGCTTCATCGATAAAGTGCTCAAAGTGATTTTGATAACGCTCAAAGTAGTTGTTAGGCATAGTCATGATTGTAAAAAACTCCTCTGTTTTCGGTTATTTCTTGGGATTGCTTGGTAATTAAATAGGCAATACTCACCATATTTCTCAGTTCACAAAGCCCATAGGTTAGTTTGTGTTTATTGTAAATCAGATTGACCTTTTTATATATTTTATCAATTTGATTTTCTGCAAATTCGAGTCCTTCGTTTGTTTTAAATATCCCAACATATTTGGTCATCAATTGTTGTAATTCAAGCCGCAAGGACTTGATGGATTCAATTTCTGAACTGTTGGAATACGAATCCCCATCCCATTCGGGTATCGAGTTATAAAAATCGTGATCGGGGAGTTTTTGCTTTAAGGCCGATTGGACATCCTTCGCGGCTCGTCTAGAAAAAACTAATGATTCCAAAAGGGAATTGGAAGCCAGTCGGTTTGCACCATGTAGGCCGGTCATACTGCATTCCCCGATTGCGTAAAGTCCCTTAAGATTCGATTCGCTGGAAGAATTCACTTTAATTCCACCACAAAAGTAGTGTGCTGCAGGAACCACAGGAATGGGGTCTTTAGGCAATTCTATCCCAACACTAGTACAGGTTTCTAGTATGGTAGGAAAATGACTTTTCCATTGTTTCAAATCAATTTCAGAACCATCGAGCCAAACATAATCTTCTTTTTGTTTTTGGATTTCAGCTTGAATCCCTCGAGCGACAATATCTCGTGGTGCCAATTCCGCTCTGGGATCATTTTTAAGCATAAAACGCTCTCCAGCCGTATTGAATAATTTTCCACCAGCTCCACGAACGGCTTCTGTAATTAAAAAAGTTTGACCGTTGATCTGTGGTTTTAGAGCGGTGGGATGAAATTGCACATAAGGCAGTCGTTCCATCAATACTCGGGCGCGATATGCGGCACCTAAACCATCACCAGTAGCAATTTCAGGATTGGTTGTGTGGGAATACAAACTTCCTGCGCCTCCGGTAGAGAGAACCGTAATTTTGGCAGTGATTTTGATAATTTTCTCCTCTTCCTGAGAAATTACATAAGCACCATAACAGCGGTTTGCTTTCAACTTCGAATGATGATCAGTGATCAAATCTACCAAGGTGTGTCTTTCTAGCAGCTGTATATTGGGAAATGTTTTGATTTTTTCAATCAAGGCCTCTTGTATTTGGAGTCCTGTTTTGTCTTTGTAGTGAACGATTCGTTTTTCGGAGTGCCCTGCCTCATGAGCAAGGTCTAATTTCTGTTTTTTGGTGTCAAATTCAGTACCCCAGGCAATGAGTTCTTGTAATCGTTCATTCCCTTCTTCGACTACAAATCTAACAACTTCAGGGTCGCAGGAACCATCGCCTGCGGATAGGGTGTCTTCAATGTGTTTTTCAAAGGAATCTTTTTTAAAATCAGAGACTACAGCAATTCCACCTTGAGCATAGCGAGTATTTCCCTCATTCAGTTCATTTTTTGAAATAAGCACCATCGAAACCTCGGGATTTTCCTCAGCGAGATGTATGGCAAAAGTCAAGCCCGAAATACCTGTACCGATAACCAGTATGTCTTTGATCATTCTTAACTCAGTTTTAGCATTCGTTCAATAGGAAGTCTAGCTGCAGCAATAAGTTCTGGTTTCAAGGTGATTTCAGGCAGTTCATATACCATACAATTGTATAGTTTTTCAAGTGTATTCAGCTTCATGAAAGCACATTCACTACAAGCGCAGGTATCGTCCTCAACGGGAGCTGGAATAAAAGTTTTAGTAGGGCATCGTTTCTTCATTTCGTGAAGAATTCCTGCCTCTGTAGCTACAATGTAGGTGTCGGAAGGGTCTTCAATTACAAATCGGAGGAGTCCAGCTGTACTTCCTATATAATGTGCTATTTCTAAAACTGGAGATTCACTTTCAGGGTGTGCTATGAATTTAGCCTTGGGGTATTGTTTGGCTAATGCCACAATTTTATCAAATGAAAAAGCCTCGTGGACAATACATGAACCCTCCCATAAGATCATGTCTCTTCCTGTCTCCTTGATCAAATAGCGCCCAAGATTTTTATCAGGAGCAAAGATGATCTCTTGATCTTTGGGAATGCTCTCAATCATTTTTACGGCATTGCTTGAGGTACAAACAAGATCACTCAGGGCTTTTATTTCTGCAGAGCAGTTGATGTAAGTGACAACTATCGCCTCGGGATGTTGTGCTTTAAATGCTGCAAAATCTCCTGGAGGACATGAGTCCGCTAATGAACACCCTGCTTTTAAATCAGGTAAGAGAACTTTTTTTGTTGGATTTATAATTTTAGCAGTTTCTGCCATAAAGTGAACTCCTGCAAAAACGATAATATCAGCCTCCACTTTTGCTGCCTGTTGTGCGAGGTACAAACTGTCACCCAAGTAGTCTGCCAATTCCTGTATGGCAGCATCTTGATAGTAGTGCGCAAGCAAAACAGCATTTTTTTCCTTTTTAAGTTTATGAATAGCGTTAGGCAAATCGAGAGTTGGATCGATAGGTGATGCAATAAATCCCCTTTTTTTAAGCTGGTTTAGCGTGATGTCGTTATCTTTTTTCATTGCAACATTTAATTACTGGTCACACGTTTCATTGTTGATGCGGGTTCATTTAATACACTCATCATGCCAAAAGCATTTTCAATAGTATAAGTTCCGATTTTAGTTCTTCTAAGCTCAGACAAATGACCGCCCGATGCTAATGCTTTACCAAAATCGTGCGCCAAACTTCGAATATAAGTTCCTTTGCTACATTCAACCCTAAACTCAATTTTTGGTAAATTCATTTGGAGTATTTCAAATGTGGAAACCGTTACTTTTCTGGATTTAATTTCAGGTTGTAAACCAGCCCGAGCATATTCATACAAGCGTTTTCCATCTTTTTTCAAAGCAGAAAATACGGGGGGATATTGTTCAATTTCTCCCCTAAATTGCCCCAAAGTCTGCTCAATTTTTTCCCTAGTAATATGTTCCGTAGGAAAATACGCATCTATTTCGGTTTCGAGATCAAAAGAGGGGGTGGTTGCTCCTAAGCATAGGGTACCGGTGTATTCTTTGCTTTGGTTTTGATACAATTCAATGGATTTCGTTTGTTTTCCTGTACAAACCAAAAGTAACCCAGTAGCTAAAGGGTCTAAAGTGCCTGCATGGCCTACTTTTAACTTTTTTAATCCCGTTAGATTTTTAAGGTGCCAGCGTATTTTGTTGACCACTTGAAAGGAAGTCCAACCTAGGGGTTTGTCTAGAAGGAATACCTGCCCTTCTTGTAGGGATTCTGCGGTAAACGTTTGTTTAAAAAAATCCATAGATAAGCGTAAATCCTCCAACAATAAAACAATAAAAACTAAAATACTTCAACTGACTTTTTTTAACAAGAGCAATCATCCATTGACATGCAAAAACACCTGTAATAAAGGAAGCAAGAAATCCAAAAAACAAAGGCAGAACCTCCATCTGTAAGGGAATTCCATCAAAATCAAGGAGCGATTTTGCCATACTTCCAAAAATAAGGGGGAGTACCATGAGAAATGAAAATTGAGCAGCTTTTTCTCGATCAATTCCCAAGATAAGTGCTCCTGCGATAGTAGAACCACTTCTTGATATACCTGGTAGGATGGCTATTGCTTGAACTATACCAATATAAAATGCTTTGAGCGTACCTATTTCGCCATTGGCTTTGGGTGTTTTGTCAGCCCCAAAGAGGATAAGTCCTGTGAGCAAAAGCATGCTCCCTACTAAGATTAGATTTTGATCAAATAAGGAAGTAATCTGTTCTTCCAAAAACAAACCTACCAAAACAGCGGGAATCATGGAAATAATAATTTTAATTGCAAAAGCGTGGCTTTCATTTTTTCTTGGAACAAAAAGACCTTTGAAAATCTCCATAATTTCTTTTCGAAAAACGACTATAGTGCTCAAAGCTGTACCTACATGGAGGGCTATGGTTAAAAATAAACTTTCCTGACCTAATGCATTCGATCCAAATAAGGCTTTTCCAAGTTCGAGATGTCCGCTGGAAGAGATGGGTAAAAACTCAGTAAGTCCCTGTACAACACCTAAAACAAAGGCTTCAATTACACTCATTTTTTCGGTGTTTCTCTGGTTAATATGGAATACATAGCAATTCCAAAACCGATAAGCACTAAAGTAGGTGCTAAACGAATACGTCTAAAGTTAAAAATAGCTTCGTTAAAATAATTGGGGTCATCACTGCCTCCGCCAGTCATCAAAATAAATCCCAGGGCGATCACAAATAAGGCAAGAAATAGAAATTGGTAATTTCGTTTTCCAAATAAAAATTTCTTTGACGAAGGTTTTGGATTCATAGGGCAAATTTAATAAATGGCATCTGACTTTAAATTTAAATAGCGTTGAGTAGCAAAAAAAGTACTGATTCCAGTAATTCCGATTCCCAAAACGAGTACACCTCCAAAAACAATTCCTAACTCAAGGGGCTGATCTAGCATTTTAAGTTCTGGAAATCGTTGGTTGATTTTGACAAAAACAAGACTCAATCCGATTAATGCAATCAGGGAACTCATAATACCCAATTGCAAATGTGTCCATATGAAGGGTCTTCGAATAAAGGATTTAGTTGCCCCAACCAATTGCATGGTTTTGATAATAAACCGTTTTGAATAAATGGATAATCGGATGGAACTGTTGATGAGTAAAAGAGCAATGCCGATAAAAAGTAGCGTGGTTATCATAAGGATGTATGAAATCCGCAAAATATTTTCATCGAGTAGCGTAACTAAAGGCTGATCAAAAACGACCTCATCCACAAAATCTGCGGTTTCTAGTTCTCGTTGGGTTTGGGTTAGACTAAGAGTATTAACATAGGCTGCATTGAAATAAACATCTACAGCATTGAGCAGGGGATTGTATCCTAAAAACTCTAAAAAATCTTCACCGATGTCTCTAGCATATTGGGCTGCGGCTTCCTCTTTGGATATATAATTCACAGATTTTGTAGCGGGATCCAGTTGGATTTTCTTTTGCAATTGGGTGATTTCAATGTCTTTCGCACTATCCTTCAGATAGACCGTCATTACAATTTGTTCTTTGAAGTAGGAAGCTACCTTTCTTGTGTTTAGCAAAAACAATCCTAAGACTCCTACGAAAAATAATACAAGACTGATGCTTACCACTACGGAAAAATACCCTGTGAGAACCCTTCTTTTTTGAAATTTTTCTTGAAAGCTTTTAGACACTGTGAATGTTTATGTAAAAATAGGAAAGAATTGTAAGACGGCAACTTAGATAAAATAATCTTTTTACCATTCGATCAATAAGCGTATTTTTGTGCCTTTCTACATCATCCAATATCATAAAACAAGTGGGATACGATTTCAAGAATATTGAAAAAAAATGGCAGGCTTATTGGGCAAAAAACCAAACGTTTAAGGCGAGCAACCATTCGGAAAAACCAAAATTTTACATCTTGGATATGTTTCCTTACCCTTCAGGGGCAGGGCTGCATGTAGGGCATCCTTTGGGCTATATCGCCAGTGATATCTATGCACGTTACAAAAGACACCAAGGGTTTAACGTACTTCATCCCCAAGGATATGACTCTTTTGGATTACCTGCAGAACAATATGCTATTCAAACAGGACAACATCCCGCTAAAACCACTCAAGAGAATATAGATCGTTACCGCCAGCAATTAGATCAGATGGGATTTTCATTTGATTGGAGTAGAGAGGTGCGGACTTCAGAACCTGATTTTTATAAATGGACTCAATGGATTTTTCTCCTTCTATTTGATCATTATTATTGTAAAAATACCGATAAAGCTCAACCCATAAGTTCCTTGATCGCCCTTTTTGAAAAGCACGGAAATAACAAGGTTAATGCGGTTTGTGACAGTTCAGTAGAACATTTCTCAGCTGAACAATGGAGGAGCATGACATCTCAACAGCAACAACACCTTCTTTTGTCCTATCGTCTAGCGTATTTGTCAGAAACGGAGGTGAATTGGTGTGCAGATCTGGGAACGGTACTAGCAAATGACGAAATCATTAATGGAGTTTCCGAGCGTGGGGGCTATCCCGTAACGAAGAAAAAAATGAAGCAATGGAGTATGCGTATTGGAGCATATGCCGAGCGTTTGCTTCAGGGATTAAATCAAATAGATTGGCCCGAATCCCTCAAAGAAATGCAGCGAAATTGGATTGGGAAATCCATTGGGGCTAAAGTTTTTTTTCAGATCGAAGGGCATAATAAGAAAATCGAGGTTTTTACTACCCGTCCCGACACCATTTTTGGAGTAACCTTCATGACCCTTGCTCCCGAGTTGGATTTGGTTCAAGAGATTACCCAACCTGAACAGAGAAAGGCTGTTGAGGCTTATATTCAAGAAACCCAAAAAAGGACGCAGCGGGAGCGTATGGCAGATGTAAAGAACATTACGGGGGTATTTACGGGAAGTTATGTATTGCATCCGTTTACTCTAGAACGTATTCCTATTTGGATTGGAGACTATGTGCTTGCAGATTATGGAACTGGAGCAGTGATGGCAGTACCCTGTGGTGATCAGCGCGATTATGAATTTGCCAAGGAATTCAACATTCCTATTAAAAATATATTTCAAGGGGTTTCTGTTGAAAAGGAGGCCTTCGAAGACAAGGGATCGACAATTATCGATCACTCTGATTTTCTGACAGGGCTTGCTTACAAAGAAGCGATGCAATCCGTTATACAAGCTTTAGAGAAAAAAGGATGCGGTGAGGGCACTATTAATTACCGACTCCGAGATGCAATTTTTAGCAGACAGCGGTATTGGGGAGAACCCATCCCCATGTATTACAAAGACCAGTTGCCCCAGCCTCTTGAGTTGAAACATTTACCCTTACACTTGCCTGAAGTAGAAAAGTATTTACCCACTCCAGAAGGAGCACCACCTCTAGGGAATGCACCCTATTGGGCGTGGGATACCGTCAATGAAAAGGTAGTTGAAAATTCACGAATCGATAACAAATCCGTTTTCCCTCTGGAGCTGAATACCATGCCCGGTTGGGCAGGAAGTTCTTGGTATTTTTATCGTTATATGGATGCTTCCAATTCGGATACTTTCGCAGGAAAGGAAGCGGTGAAGTATTGGAAAGAAGTCGATTTGTATTTAGGGGGAAGTGAACACGCTACGGGACATTTATTGTATTCGCGTTTTTGGCAAAAATTCTTATATGATCTGGAGCTATTGCCCGTTGAAGAATACGCCAAAAAGTTAATCAACCAAGGAATGATACTCGGAACTTCAGCCTTCGTTTATCGTAAGCCCGGCACCCAGACCTTCCTTTCCAAAGACGCATTACCGGAGGGGGTTCAAATGGAACCGATACGTGTCGATGTCAACCTCGTGAACAGCGCAGATGAATTAGATATTGAAGCGGTAAAACAATGGCAACCTCAATTTCAAAATGCTGATTTTGAATTAAAAAATGGGGTTTATAAAGTGGGTAGGGAGGTTGAAAAAATGTCCAAATCAAAATATAATGTTGTTAATCCCGATGCCATTTGTGAACAATATGGAGCCGATACATTACGGATGTATGAAATGTTTTTGGGTCCTATAGAGCAAGCAAAACCCTGGAATACGGCAGGGATCTCTGGAGTCCACAACTTTTTAAAAAAATATTGGCGTTTGTTTTACGACGACCAAGAATGGCTAGTCCACGAGCAACAACCTTCTAATAAGGAACTTAAAATTCTACACGAAACCATTAAAAAAATCACTTTTGACATTGAGCACTTCTCATTCAATACTTGTATCAGCGGTCTGATGATTTGTGTGAATGAATTAACGACTTTAAAGTGCCATAGTAAAGCTATTTTAAGTCCTTTAACCCTTTTACTCTCTCCTTTTGCTCCTCATTTAGCTGAAGAAATTTGGGAACGACTGGGGAACAAAACGGATATCTCTCGGGTAGAGTTTCCTGTTTTCGAGGAAGGGTATTTGGTTGAGGACACCAAAAACTACCCGGTTTCATTCAATGGTAAAATGCGTTTTACTCTGGAGCTTTCCTTACAATTGGATCAGAAAGGGATACAAGAAGCGGTGTTGAATGACACGCGAACTTCAGAATATTTAGAAGGCAAAACACCTAAGAAATGGATTATTGTCCCCAATAAAATCATCAATATTGTCTTTTAATTTTGTTTTGTAAAGCATACGTTAAAATTTAAAAATAGCATTCGAAAGACCTGAATTGTATTATTTTTACAAAAAAAAATCATGGGAACTTATTACTTAATTATTATTGTCATTTCACTGGCGAGTATGTGGGTGAGTAGTACTCTCAAAAGTAAATTCAAAACCTACTCTCAAAAACAGTTACGCAACGGCATGTCGGGTAAAGAGATTGCTGAAAAAATGCTATCGGATCACGGAATTCGTGATGTCAAGGTGGTATCCGTTCGAGGTTCTTTAACAGACCATTACGATCCTAGAAACAAAACTGTGAATTTAAGCGATTCAGTTTACAACGAACGCAATGCCGCCGCCGCTGCAGTAGCCGCTCATGAATGCGGTCATGCAGTTCAACACGCACAGGCCTACCAATGGCTTCAACTCAGATCTACTTTAGTGCCTATGGTTAGTGTGGCTTCAAATTTATCCATGCTTGTGATCATCGGAGGATTAGTGTTGATGCAGATTGTCCCTTACGGTTTTACTATTGCCGTGATCGGTGTCGGTCTTTTTGGTGTAGGTACGCTTTTTAGTTTTATCACCCTTCCCGTAGAATACGATGCCTCAAATCGAGCCTTGGATTGGCTTCAACGAAAAAACATGGTTTCCAAAGAGGAGCTTGCAGGCGCTCAAGATGCTTTAAAATGGGCAGCTCGTACCTATGTAGTTGCTGCGTTAGGATCATTAGCCACCTTAGTTTATTTCGCTTTCCAAGTTTTTGGTGGGAGAAGAGATTAAAGTTAAAGACGGATCTGTCTGTTAAGTTGTTGTTGAAGGGAAATAAAGGTTTCTGTTCTGGACACGCCTTCCACGGATTGAATCTTTTTGTTGAGTAACTCCATCAAATGTTCGTTATCTCTACAAAGTATTTTTACAAAAATGCTCCAATTCCCTGTGGTGTAATGGCATTCAATCACTTCATCAATTTGTTCCAATTGCTTTACAGCCTCAGGATTACGAATCGCTTTATCTAAATAAATTCCGATGAAAGCCATGGTTTTGAATCCCAATATTTTGGGGTTCAAAATGATTTGAGATCCAGAAATTACTTCTGCTTTTTCGAGTTTTTTCAAGCGTTGATGAACCGCTGCACCCGATATGCCAGTTGCTTTTGCAATAGCCATGATGGGCGTGCGCGCATCCTGGGTTAATAATTTTAGAATGATTTTGTCAATCCCATCGATTACAATGGTTTGTTCCGATATTTTCATTTATAAATTCTTTTTCTTTTTTTACTTTAAATTATATGGTTTAATCTAATTTCTGTTTTAAATTTAAAACAAAATAACAAATTAATATCGATTTCATGAACAGAAAGATTCGACTCTTTGGAAGCCTTATGATGTTGGTTGGGGTTGTATTAGGGGCTTTGGGCAGTCATGTTTTTAAAAGTGTTCTTCCTTCAGCTGCACTAGAAAGCTTTCATACTGGACTTGAGTATTTGATTTATCATGCATTAGCTTTACTTCTACTCTCGAATTTTGAATTTCACTCAGAGAAAAGAAAAATGAGAGCTGTTTATTTCATGGTTTTTGGTGTCCTACTCTTTTCAGGAAGTATTTTTTTATTGAGTTTCAAAAGTCTGATCCCAATAAATATCAGTTGGATGGGACCACTAACTCCTTTGGGTGGTTTTTTATTGATCGCAGGCTGGGGACTTACTGCTTTTAATTTTTTAAAAAAATAACTTATTTGTTGACTTCTTCGATGTACTTCTCAATAGCCATCGTCATAGAAGGTGTTTCGGGAGTTGGTGCCTTAATGTCTATTCTGAGATTTGAATCTTCTGCAGCTTTAATTGTGGAGTTTCCATAGACAGCAATACGCGTGTTATTTTGTTTAAAATCTGGAAAGTTTTTAAAAAGCGATTCGATACCTGAAGGACTGAAAAAAACCAAAATATCATAATAAACATCACGTAAATCAGACAAATCACTGACTACAGTTTTATAAAGAATGGCACGTTGCCATTTAATTTTAAGATGGTCTAAGTAATCGGGCACGTCTTGTTTTAAGAGGTCAGAAGTAGGAAAGAGAAAGGTCTCTTTTTGAAATTTTTTAAAGACACTTTCCAAATCTTGAATACTACGTTCTCCGACATAGATTTTTCTTTTTCTATAGACAACATATTTTTGGAGGTAAAAAGCCACTGCTTCTGATTGACAAAAATATTTAGTGCTGTCTGGAACAGTAAATCGCATTTCTTTACACAATCGGAAGAAATGATCAACTGCATTACGACTAGTTAGTACGATGTTTTCAAAATTATTGAAAACAATTTTTTGCTGCCTTACGTCTTTGGCTGTCAAACCTTCTACATGAATAAAGGGACGAAAATTTATAGTGAGTTTATGTTTTTCTTGGAGTCTGCTGTAAGGGGATTTTTCAGAGGAGGGTTCAGGCTGAGAAACCAAAATAGTTTTCACTTTCATAATTTAGTTCAATTACAATTTTGTTTCAATAAATACATAATAGACCCAAAACCAGGGTGCTATTTTGAATGTGCAAAGATAAAGAATAATATAGACAAGATGCTGAGGATGGGATTTAAAAAAAGAAAAAAATAATCGAATTTGATTGAAAATCCACAGTAAAACAGTGAAAACGATTAAAGTTTCTATTAAAAGGAGTGGAATACTACTGTAATTCCATAAAAACAAAAGTCCCATCAAGATAATTGAAAATTGAGTAGCGTAGGTAAAATTTCTGTAGTAAAGAAATCGTATTCGCTCCAGATATCCCATTTCCTTGGAAAGAAAGTTTGCAATGAGGTGTTTGCTGAGTAAAATGAAAATCAAACCAAAAAGTAAGTAGAAAAATTCAAAATCATACACCATCGGTGAAGAGGTGTAGGAAGAAAATGAAAAATAACCCAGAGCAAGGGCGGAGCTCACAATTAAAAAACTAAATAAATTAAAAAAAGTAAAATAGTTGAGTTCTTTATCGTTACCGTATTTCCCAAAGTAAACTACGGGTTTTAATAAGTTTAGAAGTGCTTTAAGCCGTCCGGCATCAATTTTAAAAAGGACTAAAATGAATATTATATTGATAAAAAACATCAGACTCATCCAACTGGCATGCAGATCAGTTCTGTAAATCCATTCTCCCATGCACTAAAATTAAAGGTTTTCTTAAAAATTATTGTAGTGTTTGGAGTAATATGTTGTGCATACATTTCCTACTTTTACGGTATGAGTATGGAGAAAACATTAATAATCATTCCAACCTATAACGAAATTGAAAATATCAAATCGATAATTGAGGCGGTATTTGACACCCAATTAGGGGTGAATATCTTGGTGGTTGATGACCAGTCACCCGACGGAACTGGGGCAGAAGTTTTGGAAATGATCAGCCGTTTTCCACATCAATTATTTCTTGAATCGCGTTCTGATAAAACCGGGTTAGGAAGTGCATATGTCCATGGTTTTAAATGGGCATTGAGAAGGGATTACGAGTATATTTTTGAAATGGATGCTGACTTTTCTCACAATCCAAACGAATTGAGTCCGATGCTCAACATTTTGCAAAAAGATTCGGATGTGGTTGTTGGCTCTCGTTATGTGAAGGGGGTGAATGTAGTCAATTGGCCCTTGAGCAGAATCTTACTGTCCTATTTTGCTTCGCTCTATGTAAGACTGATCACTTCAATGCCGATCAAGGACGCTACCGCAGGTTTTGTTGGATATAGAAGAAAGGTTTTGGAATCCATGGATTTGGATCAAATCAAGTTTGTGGGATATGCTTTTCAAATTGAATTAAAATACAAAGCTTGGCTCAAGAAATTTAAGTTAGAAGAGCATCCGATAGTTTTTTTAAACCGAACAAAAGGGAAGTCTAAAATGAATGGAAGTATTATTTGGGAAGCTCTCTTTGGTGTTTTATTTTTACGCATCTTTAAAAATCGATTTCGATGAGAAACACCAGAACTTTGGTGATAAAAAACGCGACGATTGTCAATGAAAATAGAATTCAAACTCTTGACTTGTTGATCCAAGGGAAACGGATTCTTAAAATTGACGATGACATTCCAACCGCGCTTGCAGATGAGGTGTACGATGCTTATGGAAAGTATGTCCTTCCGGGTCTCATTGATGATCAAGTGCATTTTAGAGAACCAGGACTCACCCATAAAGCCAATATAGAAACGGAATCCAAAGCCGCACTGGCAGGAGGAATCACTTCCTTTATTGAAATGCCGAATACCCAACCTCAAACCACTACGAGATTGGCTTGGGAAGAAAAAAATCAGCTCGCTGCTGCGACTTCATTTGCCAATTATGCCTTTATGTTTGGCGGAACAAATGATAATTTAGACGAAATTCTTGCTTTAGACATTAAACGAGTTCCTGCATTAAAATTGTTTTTAGGTTCATCTACAGGTAATATGCTCGTTGATAATCCAGCAGTATTGCGTTCAATTTTTAGCAGCACTCCACTGGTAATTGCCGTGCACTGTGAAGATGAACAAACCATTCGGGATAACTTTAAAAAAGCACAAGAACACTACGGAGAAGCCATCCCAATTTCTGAACACCCTTTAATTCGGAGTGAGGAAGCTTGTTACCTTTCCTCCTCCCAGGCGGTAGCTCTCGCTAAAGAAACAGGCGCTCGACTTCATGTGTTCCATCTCTCTACGGCAAAAGAATTAGCCCTTTTCAGCAACGATATTCCTTTAAAAGACAAAAAAATTACTGCGGAAGTATGTGTGCATCATTTGTGGTTTTCCGCTGAGGATTATCTGGACAAAGGAACGCATATCAAATGGAACCCAGCTGTAAAAACAAAAGCCGATAGAGAAGCCCTCTGGGAAGGATTAAATTCAGATTTACTCGATGTACTCGCCACTGATCACGCACCGCATACCCTGGAAGAAAAAGATCAAGCCTATGCAAAAGCACCTTCGGGTGGACCTTTAGTGCAGCATGCTTTACCTGCATTACTTACGGCGCATCATCAAGGAAGGTTGACTCTTGAAAAGCTTGTAGAAAAGGCGTGTCATAATCCAGCAATCCTTTTTGATGTAAAAGATCGAGGATATATTCGTGAAGGCTATTTTGCTGACCTAGTAGTCGTTGATCTCGAAAAGGAATTTAAGGTCGTCAAAGAGGATATCCTCTACAAATGTGGATGGTCTCCTTTTGAAGGAACTCTTTTTAAAGGAGCAGTAGAGCGTACACTGCTGAATGGACATTGGGCCTATCTAGAGGGAAAAGTAAATCCAATCTCTGCCGCCGAGGCGTTAACCTTTGATAGAGAATGAAAATAAAATCTCTTTTAGGAATTTTACTCACCACCCTACTACTTCAGTACTGCAGCAGCACGGGATCCGTCGAAAAACCAGACAATTTAATCAAAGAGTCTGTTATGGAAAACATCATCTTCGACGCCACATTAATGAATACCATGTATACGTACAATCCCAAAAACCCTGATTTTGAAGCCGTACTGGGCAAACCCTATCTTTATATCAAATACGGCATTGACTCCCTGCAACTGGTAGAAAGTGAAAGTTATTATTCAAAATTTCCCAGAACCTATTTCCGTATGCACAATAATGTTTTGGAGCGTTTGACAAAAATACAAGACAGTATAAATGAGGTGATAGATAAAGAAAAAGCTTCTCAATAATAAAGCTTGTAATCTTTGCTGATTTGCTTTAAAGTAACGTCTGTTTTTTGATAGGTATACGGGAGTGTTTTTTCAATTTTAGAGCCGTCGTATTTTTGCTCACTACAAAGACTACCAATCAAGGCTTGACTTAAAAAGGATTTTTTCAAACCCAAGGCATAAAGGGTTTTATCCATTATATAAAGCGAATACAATAAGAATTTTGATAGGGGAATAGAGGGTGCTTTTTTACCTAAAACAGTTGCGATTTTGCTAAGAAGGTCTTTGTAGCTTATGTTTTCTGAAACTAAAATATACCGCTCATTTTGGTGATCGGATTCCATGAGAAGCACGAGAATATTGACAACGTCCTCCAAGGCAACCACGGCAGCATTCCCTGTAGGATAAAAACGAAGCCCTTGGGCTATTTTGCTGATAAGTGTTCCACTGCTTCTTTCCCAAAAATGACTTCCTAAAATAATTCCAGGATTAATAATCACAACCGGTAACCCTTCTTGGGAAGCTCTCCAAACTTCCAATTCGGCTCCGTATTTAGAATAGGCATAGGTGGTGTGATTAAGATCGGAATTCCAGAAATCATTTTCATTGACCAAAGGAATGGTTTGTTCTGCGCCAAGTGCAGCGATAGAACTTACATAGGCAAATTTTTCAACCTTATACTTGAGGGATAAGTTTACCATATTTGCCGTCCCATCAATATTGGTTTTGAGGAGCTTATTTTGATGAAATTGAGCAAATGAAATTTTTGCAGCGCAATGATACACCTGTTTTACCCCCACAAAAGCTGCCTCAAGCCCAAGAAGATCATTAATTTCATTTTGTACCCATTCGATTTTTGAGAAATACTCTGGATGGTCAGGAGCTAAAATTTTAAAAAGAGTTTCGATTTTTTGAAGGCTTTCTTTTCTTCTGAAAAGAGCACGTATAGGAAGCTTTTTTTGGGCACATGCAAAAAGGAGATGCGCTCCAACCATTCCGGTACCACCGCTTACTAATATCATAGAGACGAAAGTACACTTTTTTGATTTTGATTTTTGGATTCCCTTTGATAAATCTATCTTTACACAAAAAATTAATGCCAACTAATTTTGTACAAGAACTTCGGTGGAGAGGCTTACTTCACGATATCATGCCCGATACCGAAACATTTTTACTTACGGAAGCTTCTAAAGGGTATATTGGATTCGATCCTACTGCGGATTCCCTCCATATTGGGAGTTTGGTTCAGATCATTATTTTGATGCATTTTCAAAATGCTGGGCACACCCCTATTGTTTTGGTGGGTGGAGCTACAGGAATGATCGGTGATCCCTCGGGCAAATCGGACGAACGAAATTTATTGGATCAAGAAACGCTCGAAAAAAATTGCAACGGCATTCAGAAACAATTGGAACAGTTTTTAAATTTTGATAAAAACACTTCCAATCCAGCTCTTCTCGTCAATAATTACGACTGGATGAAGTCTTACAGTTTGATCGACTTCTCACGTGATATAGGAAAACACATTACAGTAAACTATATGATGGCCAAAGAGTCGGTAAAAAAACGACTCAGCTCGGAAGCTAAAGTCGGGATGTCCTTTACGGAGTTTACTTATCAATTGCTTCAAGGTTTTGATTTCCTTCATCTTTATAAAACCTTGGGGTGTAAAATACAAATGGGAGGGAGTGACCAGTGGGGAAACATTACTACTGGAACGGAGCTGATTCGAAGAAAAGAAGGGGGGAAGGCGTACGCCATTACCTGTCCTTTGATAAAAAAAACAGACGGCACGAAGTTTGGAAAAACAGAAGACGGGAATGTGTGGTTGGACAAGACCCGAACCTCTACCTATAAATTTTATCAATTTTGGCTAAACACCTCCGATGATGATGCGGAAAACTACATTAAAATATTTACTTTTTTAAGTGAAGAAGCCGTTCAACAGATCATGATAGAACATCAAACTGCCCCTCATTTGAGAGTCTTGCAAAAAACCATAGCCGAAGAGGTGACCCGTTTGGTTCACGGGGAAGAAGAGTTGATTAAAGCTCAAGAAGCCTCACAAATTTTATTTGGAAAAGCCACTCGAGAATCGTTACAAAAATTAGATCAGGAAACCTTTTTGGATTTATTTGACGGAGTACCCCAAGCAGAAATCAAAAGAAGTTTACTTACCGATGGTTTGGATATAGTCGCTGCCTTAGCTTCAGAAACTGGGTTTTTGCCTTCTAATGGGGAAGCAAGACGTGCAGTAAAGGAAAATGCAATTTCGGTGAATAAGGAGAAAATAAAAGAAGGATATTCAATACGAAATGAGGATTTGATTGCAAATCAATATGTGCTTCTACAACGAGGGAAGAAAAATTATTTTATTCTTAAAATTGAAGATTAAACCACCATGAGGTTACAGCCCCTAACTTCTGCTTGATCAAAACGACCTAGAATTTCAAATCCACCCCCTTCATACACGACACCTAAATCTTCGGTGGCTATAAAAGCACAGGAATCTACATTTGCTAAATCAATAATATTGATGCCTCCCGACTTTAAGGGGCCTTGAATTTCAAAAGGATCTTCAGGGGCTCTGGAAAAAACACGCATCCACGGAGGACAATAAAAAAGACCCTCCCCTTTGGAATACGCTTGACTCAAAAGCTCGGTCATGCCATACTCCGCATGAATCTGTTCTACTCCAAATCCTTTTTTGAGTTGATCGTGAAGGGCAGTCCGAACCCATTCTTTCCCCATGCCTTTCATTCCCCCCGTTTCCATTACGATGGTGTTTTTAAGATCCCAAGAAAATTGTTCTACAGCCTCTAGCAAAGCAAAGGTAACCCCCAGGAGGATTGTTTTTTGTTTTTGGTTTTCGAGATCGTGTAGCGTGGAGTGAAGTTGCTCCCATTCATTCAGATAAAAACCGCTTTTAGGATGTTTGGATTTTTGAATTAAACGATTTGCCATATAGACCAAGGAAGCATTTGATCGTTCTAAATAGGAGGGCAATAGCGCTAGGAGAGCATATTCTTCAGGATTGCCATAAAATTGTTTGAAGCCCAGTTCAAAACTCTTTTCATAGAGTGCAAGCTCATAGACAGGATGCTTGGATGTGATTTGTCCTGTCGTTCCACTTGATTCAAAAATAATTTTTGGAGTACGTTGATCTGAAGAAACTAGATGCGATTTAAAAAACTGGATGGGTAAAAAAGGGATTTCGAGGAGGGTTTTTACTTCCGATGGGGAGCAATTTATCAGATCGCAATAAGAACGATATACCGCATTGTGTTCAAACTGATATTGAAAAAGTGCCAAGGCATGTTCCTCGAAAGCAGCCGAATCGGATATTTTTTCAAAGTCGGTAAGTGAAGACCTCATATCCGGTAAAATTAACTAAAAAAGCTCGATACTTTAGGGAATGACCAAGCGCTTTAATCCTTTCATTCCATTTTGCTCCAATTTGAAGATGTAAATACCAGAAGGAAGTTCGCCTAATAAAATACTCTCGTTTGTGGTTATAATTTCGTATTTCTTTTCTCCCAGGACATTATAGATTTCAATATGTTTTTCCTGATCACCAGCACTCTGTATGAAAAGTCTTTGATCCTTTAAAGGGTTTGGGAAAATGGAGAATTCCAAGCGGTCTTGTTGGTTGGTAGTTGACATACTAAAAGCAAAAAAGGAATTGCTATTCGCTTGAATAGTGATGGATACAACAAAAAAAAGGAGTACTAAGAAGTGCTTCATTGGGGCTTGTTTGCAAGCGTAAAATTAGAGTTTTATTCTCAATAATAATAATTTGATAACATGAATAACTTCAATAAAGTGTTAATTTTAACCTTTAAAGCATAATGAAAAAAGAAAATATAAAAATTCTTTTAGTTGATGATGAACCCGATATTGTAGAAATTATACGATTCAATTTAGAGCGGGTTGGTTATCAAATAAGTACGGCGTACAACGGCGTGGAGGCTATAAAAGTAGCCGAAAAAGAGATCCCACACTTAATAATTTTGGATATCATGATGCCCGGTATAGATGGCATCGAGACCTGTGAGCGTTTGCGTCAAGACTCCAAGTTTAACGATACAGTCATTATGTTTTTATCAGCCAGAGGGGAAGATTACTCCTATGTAGCAGCTTTTGAGGCGGGTGCAGACGACTATACCACCAAACCCATAAAACCAAAAGTTTTAGTTTCGAAAGTAAAAGGACTGCTCCGAAGATTCAAGGATGTAGAGAGTACGGATACTTTATTGGAATTTCCAAATTTAAGAATCGATAGGGAGAAGTATAAAGTAACCCTTAACGGAGAAGAACTCTCCATTCCAAGAAAGGAATTTGAATTGTTTTTTTTGTTGGCATCCAAACCTGGTAAAGTTTTTAAACGAGAAAAAATCATGGACAAAATTTGGGGTAGCGATGTTGTTGTCGGTGACCGGACTATTGATGTTCACATCCGTAAACTCCGAGAAAAATTAGGAGATCATTGGTTTAAAACGATCAAAGGAGTTGGATATACCTTTGTTCAACCCGAGAATTGAATTCAATGATGCGTCTTAAATACAACAAAGCCAGTTTTCTCACAGCTCTCATCTTTTCTTTTACTGCTGTGCTCCTTCAATTTCTTTTGTTGGCTTTTGTTTTTAAGCTCGCTTTTGCTTCCTATGGACTCATTCTCCTACTTGAATTTTTTGGATTTTTTATAGGAGCCTATCTAATCCTCTCCTATACTTTAGAGCGTTTTTTGTTTTCTCGAGTTAAAGAGCTTTATGCCTCTGTAATTCCGACCACCTCTTATGTCAGTACCATCAGTCAATTCACCGACATCGATTTACTCACCTCAAATCTTAAAAAATTAAATTCTGATAAGAATTTAGAAATTGACTTACTAAAAAAAGAACAAGCGTATCGGAGAGAATTCATCGGAAATATTGCCCATGAATTAAAAACTCCCCTTTTTATGATAGAAGGCTATGTCCTCACTCTTTTAGAAGGGGGTGTAGAAGATAAAAAGACGATCAAAAAATATTTGAGTCAAACGGCAAAAGGGATTGATCGACTGAATTTTGTGATTAAGGATTTGGACCTCATCACCAAATTTGAATCGGGGATGGCGAAATTGAATTGGACCTCATTCAATATTATTGAGACAATCAAAAACGTTTTTGAACTTGTTGCGAGGCAAGCTCAAGAGCGGAAAATTAGTTTAAAAATGGACAAGGTTTACAACAAACCCATTCAAGTCTATGCAGATGAAGAACGAATCCAGCAAGTGTTAACGAATTTAATCATCAATTCTTTAAAGTACGGTATTGAGCGTGGAACGACTGAAGTTGGGGTGGAGATTTTAAAAGAAAACAAAATCCTAGTTCGGATCACGGATAATGGAGAAGGAATAAATGAAGAACATTTGCCCCGTCTTTTTGAACGTTTTTACCGAGTGGATAAAACCCGAAACAGGAATCAAGGAGGCTCCGGTTTGGGACTTGCTATCGTAAAACACATCATCGAAGCTCATCACGAAAAAATATTTGTTGAAAGTGAAGCTAGAGTCGGTTCAGAATTCTCTTTTTCCTTGACATTAGATCAGAAATCAGCTCTATAAAAACAGTGAAATTCCCTATTTTTACCCAAAAATTAATCTGGTGGGGAGTAAAAATAAACTGAAACGATTTAGGGAAAATGAAACCTTTGGAAATGTACTCCAACCCGAACGTATCGAATTAGAGCAAGATAAATTTCACCTCAAAGGAAAATGGAAAAGCGATTTTTTTAAAAACAACAATCCCATTGTTTTGGAATTGGGATGTGGTAAAGGGGAATATTCTGTCCATCTCGCTCAAAACAATGCGAACACGAATTATATCGGATTAGACATTAAAGGCGCTCGATTTTGGAGGGGTGCCAAAACAGCTCTAGAGACCAATTTGACAAATGTTGCTTTTTTAAGAACCCAAATTGAATTAATTACTTCATGCTTTGGCGAAAGCGAGGTAGATGAAATTTGGATTACTTTTCCAGATCCTCAATTAAAATACAAACGAACGAAGCATCGCCTTACAAACCCTGTTTTTTTAAAAAATTACCAACGCGTTTTAAAACCCGGAGGAATCATTCATCTCAAAACAGACAGTGAATTTTTATTTGGTTATACTTTGGGAACCGTCGTAAATCACGGTGAAATTTTATATGCTCATCACAACATTTACAACAATAGTGATGCGCCTTTGGAAGCCACTGCAGTGCAAACCTTTTATGAAAAACAGTTTTTGGAAGAAAAAAAAGCAATTACCTATATGCAGTTTGTTTTAAACGATGACCACTGAAAACTCCTTTTTTTCTAAAGTTTATGAAGTGGTTCGTTCCGTTCCCGAAGGAAAAGTCACCACCTATGGGGCTATAGCAAAGTACTTAGGCAGTCCTCAAAGTTCTCGAATGGTAGGTTGGGCTATGAATGCTGCACATTCTCATCCCGATATTCCTGCCCATAGGGTGGTCAATAGAAAAGGCTTACTTACAGGGAAGCACCACTTTGGGGGGAGCAATGTGATGAACCAACTCCTGGAAAACGAAGGAATCAAAATTATCCAAGATCAAATTCAAAACTTCGAATCTTATTTTTGGGATCCGCTAGAACAACTGCGAGACTTTTAAAATACTTTACCTTTTGATATTGAAATCCTTAGCAGTATATTTGTAGCTTACCACAAAGGGCTATGAGGATTACCAAACAAGCAGTAATTGAATCACTAAAAACAATTAGCCTTCCTGGAGAGGGAGGGAATATCGTAGATCAAGGAGTGGTGTCGAATATCATGATCTTTGGAGATCAAATTGATATTGATTTGCAACTGCAAAATCCAAGCTTGCAAGCACGAAAAAAATTGGAGGTTACCCTTTTAAAAACGCTTCATGAGCAGGTGTATGAAAAAGCTAAAATCAAAATAAATACGAAAGTACTCACTCCTCAAAAACCAGAGGTCCCGATTAAAGGAAAGCCTCTTGAAGGAATCGAAAATGTAATTGCGATTTCATCGGGTAAGGGAGGGGTAGGAAAGTCTACGATTACAGCAAATTTGGCTGTCACTTTGGCTCAGATGGGATGTAAGGTAGGTATTTTAGATGCTGACATTTACGGACCCTCCATTCCCACGATGTTCGACATGGAAGGGGCAAGACCGCTTTCTGTTCAAATAGAGGGTAAATCCAAAATGGAACCCATTGAGAATTATGGGGTTAAAGTATTGTCCATTGGGTTTTTTACTAAGCCCGATCAAGCTGTTGTTTGGAGAGGTCCAATGGCAGCCAAGGCACTCAATCAAATGATTTTTGATGCCGCATGGGGCAATCTGGACTTTTTATTAATTGATCTACCTCCCGGTACAGGGGACATTCATTTGAGTATCGTACAATCCCTTCCCCTAAATGGAGCTGTTGTAGTAAGTACACCCCAAAATATTGCTCTGGCTGATGCTAAAAAGGGAATCGCGATGTTTGAACAAGACAGTATTAACGTTCCTGTACTGGGGATCATAGAAAACATGAGCTACTTTACACCCGCTGAGCTTCCAGATAACAAATACTATATTTTTGGTAAAAAAGGGGCAGAGTATTTAGCTAAAGACAAAAACGTTCCTTTTTTAGGAGCCTTACCTTTGGTGCAGAGTATCCGAGAAGCAGCAGATGTAGGAAGACCTGCAGTTCTCCAGAAGGAAGGCAATTTAGCCGATCATTTTAATGAAATTACTAAGAAATTAGTTTCCCAAATCTTATATCGAAATCAAAATTTACCGCCAACTAAAGCTGTAGAAATTACAAATTTAGTAGGCTGTGCAGCTGTAAAGTCATGAGCAAAAGTCAAAAAGCAATCATCGAAAAAATCCACTTAGCTTTAGATGAAATAAGACCCTTTCTTAATTCAGATGGAGGTGACATATCTTTTGTTTCAATAGAGAATAACAAGCATGTGAAAGTGCAACTTCATGGAGCTTGTGTGGGTTGTAGTGTCAATCAAATGACTCTTAAATCGGGGGTTGAAATGACCATCAAAAAATATCTTCCAGAAATTGAAACGGTAACCAGTATAGAACCCCAATAAAATGATAAAAACAGACCTCCTCATCATAGGTGCTGGACCGACCGGTCTTTTTGCTGTTTTTGAAGCGGGACTTTTAAAACTTAAATGTCATCTTATTGATTCCCTGCCCATGCCGGGTGGACAATGTGCAGAAATTTATCCCAAAAAACCCATTTACGATATCCCCTCCCATCCAGAGATTTTGGCGGGAGAGCTTATTGAAAAATTAGAAACTCAGATCGCTCCTTTTCAGCCAGGCTACACCTTAGGAGAAAGTGCAGTTTCTATTGAAAGAACTCCAGACGATCAGTTTATTGTAACCACAGATCAAGGTACTCAGCATCAGGCTCCTGTGGTCGCTATTGCTGGAGGATTAGGTACATTCGAAGCTCGAAAACCTCCCTTAACCAATTTGGATAAATTTGAAAAAAACGGAGTGGATTACATAATTAAAGATCCCGAACGTTATCGAGATAAAAAGGTCGTGATTGCTGGTGGAGGAGATTCCGCTTTGGACTGGACCATTTTTTTAGAAAAGTTAGCCTCCTCGGTCACTCTGATCCATAGAAGAAATGAATTTAGAGGGGCTTTGGATTCTGTAGATAAAGTGCAAGAATTAAAGAATCAAGGTCGGATCCAACTCCTCACTCCTGCAGAGGTTACAGAACTTCATGGGGAAACAGTTCTTCAACAAATTACAGTGAATCAGGAGGGAAAACTTCACCAAATCGACTGTGATCATTTGATCCCTCTATTTGGTTTAACACCCAAACTAGGTCCTATAGCAAACTGGGGTTTGGAGATAGAAAAAAATGCAATTAAGGTGGACAACAGTCTTGATTATCAAACCAACATTCCTGGGATTTACGCAATAGGAGATGTCAATACTTACCCAGGGAAATTAAAGCTGATCCTATGTGGTTTTCACGAAGCCACTTTAATGTGTCAGAGTGCTTTTAAGAGGATTCATCCTGAAAAACGCAATGTTTTAAAATATACCACCGTTAGTGGAGTAAGTGGTTTTGATGGCTCTGTGAAAGAAGCAGCAAAGTCCACCATTAAAAGCATTGAGTAAATGAGTTTAGACATCAAAATATATCTTACCGATAGAGAAGGGAAACGCCATGAGCTTGTTGCACCTACCGACATGCAAATGAATTTAATGGAAATTTGTAAAGCCTATGAACTCCCTGTAGAAGGAACTTGTGGCGGAATGGCACTATGCGCTTCTTGTCAATGTTATGTGGAAAGTGATCATAAATTACCCAAAAAATCTGAGGATGAAGAAGCCATGCTTTCCGAAGCTTTTTACGTAAAGGAAAACAGTCGTTTGGGGTGCCAGATTCAAATGACTCCAGAATTGGAGGGTCTAGAAATTGTCCTGGCTCCGGAAGACTAATTTTTAATTTTTAAGGTGAATAAAACGCTAATTTATTTTCTTTTTGTAACTGGAGTAGCATCCGCTCAAATAGAAAAAATTGAGCCGCCCTTTTGGTGGGAAGGAATGCAGCAAAAAACGCTTCAGTTGATGCTCTACGGAAAAGATTTAGGGGATTATGAAATAGAAATTCCAGATCGAATTCCTTTCGAACGGAGAGAAGTAGAAAATAAAAATTATCTCTTTCTCAAACTAAACCTTGCTCAACAAAAAGCGGGAAAAATTAAAATAAATTTCCTTCAAGATGGGAATTTAAAGTCTTCCTTTGATTATGAAATCAAAGCACGAGAGACAAGACCCAATCTTGAAAGTTTCAATTCTTCAGATGTCATCTACCTGGTAATGCCAGATCGTTTTGCAAACGGAAACCCATCAAACGATTCCCATCCTTCGGTAACGGAGCAAGCGGATCGCTCCAATCAAGACGGGCGACATGGGGGGGACATTCAAGGAATCCTCGATCATTTGGAGTATTTGGAGGACTTGGGTGTAACTGCATTGTGGTCTACTCCACTTTGTGAGGATAACGATGCTAGAGTTTCCTACCATACCTATGCCCAAAGCGATCTTTATAAGATTGACCCTAGATTTGGAACCAATCAAGAGTATCGAAATTTAGCAGACGCATTACACTCCAAGCAGATGAAACTCATCATGGATTATGTGACCAACCATTGGGGAATTGAGCACTGGATGGTAAAGGACTTACCCACTTCAGATTGGATACATCAATTTGAAAATTACACCAATACAAATCATAGAAAAGAAGTGCTTTCTGATCCCTATGCTTCTGAAATTGACCGAAAAGAATTACTCCAGGGATGGTTTGTTCCGAGTATGGCGGACTTAAATCAAAACAATGAATTGGTTTTGAATTATTTGATTCAAAATGCAATTTGGTGGATAGAATTTGCACAAATCGATGGATTTCGAGTGGATACGTATCCCTACAATACTCCTGAGCCCATGGTCGCTTGGGTGAAAGCCATTCGCGCAGAATTTCCCAATTTCAATATTGTAGGTGAGGGATGGATGCATAACAGCATTCACCTTTCCTATTGGCAAGAAAACAGTCCGATTGCCGCAATTCAGGGATTCAATTCTAAATTACCCTCGGTGATGGATTTTACTTTAAACGATGCCCTAGTGTCTGCTTTTAATGAAAAAAATTCTCAATGGGATCACGGAACCACTCGAATTTATAAAAACTTGCAAAACGATTTTCTCTATCCTGAGACGAACCAACTTTTAATTTTCGCTGAAAACCACGACACCAATAGAATCAACGATTTTTATCCAGATGTTAAGACTTACAAACAACTCCTCAGTGTGATAATGACCTTGAGAGGAATTCCACAAATATACTATGGCAGCGAAATAGGAATGACAGGAAAAAAAGAAAACGGGGATGGAGACATACGCCGTGATTTTCCCGGGGGTTGGAAATCGGATTTGCAAAACGCTTTTGTAAAAGAAGAACGAACTCCTAAACAAAACGAATACTTTGAGTTTACTAAAAAAATACTCCAATGGCGAAAAACAAATCAAGCCATCCATGTTGGGAAAACACTGCACTACGTTCCGGAAAAGGACGTTTACGTTTACTTTCGCTATACCCAAGAACAGCGTGTCATGGTGATTGTAAACAACAATCCTTCAGATCAAATTCTAAATTTGGATCGTTTTAAAGAGGGAATCGCTGGAAAGAAACGAGGTTATGAAATTAGTACGGCCAACAGTTTTACATTCGATCGAACTATTGAAGTACCCGCTTCAACTACCTTTATAATTGAACTCAATTAGTCTTGTGCAATGAGCTGTAACCCAAAGGGAAAACCCACCGAGCGGATTGACGACGAAAACCATTTGACCCAAAAAAACACAAAATAGAAAAGATGAAATTAAAACTGATTCTAATGTTGAGCCTCTTTGTTTTTTCTTGTAAAAAGAAAGAAACTGCTCGCTTGCCAGAACCCAAAGCCCCGATAGAGGAAAGCTTAGAACCCATAAATGCTGAGATTATTTCCAAAGCGGTGTTGTATGAAGCAAACATCAGGCAGTATTCTAATGAGGGTAGCTTTAATGCTTTTGCTGAGGATTTACCCGTATTGAAAAAAATGGGGGTCAAGATCATTTGGCTAATGCCGATCAATCCCATTTCAACAACCAAAAGCAAAGGGCCTTTGGGAAGTTATTATGCAGTTTCTGATTATACCAAAGTCAATCCAGAATTTGGTTCTTTAGCCGATTTTAAATCCTTGGTCAACAAAGCACATGAATTGGGAATGTACGTCATTTTGGATTGGGTTCCCGGACATACGGGTTGGGACCATGTTTGGATCAAAGAGCACAGTGATTATTACCTAAAAAACAGAAGGGGAGAAATTATAGATCCCATCGATTTTAGAACTGGAAAATCTTTTGGCTGGACGGATGTTGCCGATTTAAACTATGATAATTTAGAAATGAGAGAAGCTTTGAGACAGGCCATGGTGTATTGGGTTCGAGAAACCGCTATTGACGGCTATCGCATCGATCAAGCCTATGCGGTTCCTCAAGAGTTTTACGACAAAACCTTTGAAGCGCTGAAAGCCATTAAACCAGTTTTTCTTCTAGCAGAGACCGACATTTATCATCCTGGGGGTCTTGAACTGGTGAGTAAATTTGACGCTTCCTACGATTGGCCGGGATATCAACTCTCCAAGGAGATTGCTCAAGGGCGCAAAAACGCTTCCGACTTTTCAAGACATGTATTGAATACAATCCGACGCTACGGTCCCGAAAATATCGTTGTCAATTTTGTAACCAATCACGATGAGAATTCATGGAACGGAACACTGGAAGAAAGTTATGGAGCTGCTGCCGAGGTATTCATGGCTTTAGATTATACTCTACCGGGAATGCCACTCATTTATTCAGGTCAGGAATACGATCTCAACAAGCGCTTGCGTTTTTTTGAAAAAGACAGTTTTCCAAAAACTACCGGTAAAACCATGGAGCTTTTACAGCAATTAGGAGCCCTTAAAAACAATCATCCAGCTTTAGAAAGCGGAGCTGTAGGAGGATCCTTTGAAGTATTGCCTACTTCCAAGCCTCAACAAGTATTTGCTTTTAAGAGAGGAAAAGAGGGGGACACTTTGGTGGTCATGGCGAACTTAAGTAAAGAATACGCCCAGTTTACCATGCCCTATGACGGGAACTTGAAGAGGTACTTCGATTTTAAAGCCCAAAAACTTTCAACATCCTATCAGTACGATATGAAACCTTGGGAATTTTGGATTTTACTTAAAGAATAAAATAAAGTAGACTCCTTCGAATTGAATTTAGTAACTTCAATCCAATGATTCAAAAACCAATTTTAATTTTCCTATTGATGAGTCTGATGATAAGCTCGTGTACTCCTTCCAAGAACCTTTTGGTGATCGGTCATCGAGGAGCTCGAGGGCATTTGGCTGAAAACACTTTGCCCTCCATTGCCAAGGCATTAGAGCTTGGAGTAGATGGTATTGAGATTGATGTGTTTCGCTGTGCTAGTGAGGAATTGGTCGTTTTTCACGATCAAACCCTGGAGAAATTAACCAATGCCACAGGCTATATTGAGCAACTTGACTTGGATTCCATACGGAACATTGAGGTTTTAAACGGATTTACCATTCCTACTTTGGAGGAAGTGCTGAACCTGATTAATGGGAGGGTGATGTTAAACATTGAATTGAAAGGTTCACAAACTGCAATTTTAACGGATCAAATGCTCCAAACCTTTTTTGAAAAGGAAACCTGGTCAGCAGAAAAAATCTTGATTTCAAGTTTTGATTGGGAGGAATTAAAACTTTTTTACGAAGTCAATCAAAAGGTACCTATTGCCATTTTAACCGAAGATGATCCCCTGGATGCTTTGCCTATTGCGAAGGAACTCAATGCGGTAGCAATCAATCCGAATTACAAATCCTTGAACAAGGAAAACCTCACCAAAATTCACAAAAAGGGATTAAAAATATATCCGTGGACGGTCAATCAGCCCGAGGAGATCTCAGCTTTACTTGCATTAGGGGTGGACGGAATAATCACAGATTTTCCAGAACGAGTACCCAAGAACTGAGACTTTTTTTCCGTTTAATTGAGATACCATACAGCTCCGTTAAGCAAAGTTGCGAAACTGACCCAAAGGAAATAGGGATAGAGTAAGTAGGCTGCTTTTTTGTCCACCAAACGAAACCAATAGATGGTTCGTTCTATCAAAATCAATAAAGTGATAATGACTAGGAGCCCCAGTAAAGGATTTCTTAAGCCAAAAAACACGAGAGACCACAAGCCATTGAAAATGAGTTGTGCCCCAAAATGGTATAAAGCCGTTTTTCCCCAACGGTGTCTTTTTCCGTAATGCCAAACACTTCCCGCAGCCCATCCCATCAGGATATACAACAAGGTCCAAACGGGAGCAAACAGCCAATTGGGAGGCGAAAAAAATGGTTTTTCAAGACCAGCATACCAAGTGGGTATGGCTTGCTGGGTAACGATACTCGACAGAAAGCCTACAGCCAGTGATAGACTAACCCCGGAAAGGAGAGCAATAAAATAGGAAGCCGTTCTTTTTTTCATCAATGTAAATCTAGTGGAAATTTATGATTTCCAATAATCCAAGTTCATAACATTGCACTTGAAAACTGTATCTTTGTAGTCAATGGATAGCAAGCACTTTATTTCTAGAAATTCAAACTCTCCCATTGCTTTTAACACGAAATGGGAAGCACCGAGCAACATTGCATTGATAAAATATTGGGGAAAAACGGAACCTCAAATTCCTAAAAATCCATCCTTGAGTTTTACGCTGTCCTCCAGTGTAACGACAACAGCGGTAACATTTACCCCAAACCCAGGGGCTACTTTCTCTTTTGAATTTGCTTTTGAAGGGGTTTTAAAACCGGACTTTCATCCGAAATTAAACGTTTTTTTCAATCGAATCAAACCCTATATTCCTTGGATTGATTCCTATTCACTCAAAATTGAGAGTCGAAATTCTTTCCCTCACAGCAGCGGAATTGCCTCCTCGGCTTCTGCTATGGCAGCCCTAAGTTTGTGTCTTCTGGATATGGAAAAAACACTATTTCCTGAACTAGATCCAACCTATTTTAATCAAAAAGCCTCCTTTTTAGCACGGCTCGGATCGGGAAGCGCGGCCAGAAGTATTGAAGGACCGCTTTGCTTTTGGGGAAAAAATAGTTGCAGAAAGGACAGTAGTGATCTGTATAGCACTCCTTTTGGACCCAGTCTAAACCCCATTTTTTCAACCTATCAAGACAGCATTCTATTGGTCGATAAAGGAAGTAAACAAGTATCGAGTACCCAAGGACATCAGTTGATGCACAACCATCCTTTTGCGGAAAAACGATTTATTCAAGCAAACCAAAATCTTAGTAAACTGGTTCCCCTTATGGAAGCGGGGGATTTGGAGGGCTTTATTGAAATTGTTGAAAGTGAAGCCTTGTCGCTGCATGCAATGATGATGACCTCCCTACCTTATTTTATTTTAATGCAGCCTCAAACACTGTCCATTATCCAGAAAGTTTGGGATTTCAGAAAAACTACTCAAACCCCCTTGTGTTTTACTTTGGATGCTGGGGCAAATGTTCATTTGCTTTACCCCAAACATACTCGAGAAAAGGTAGCGGCTTTTATCGAAGCAGAATTAGCCGATTTTTGTCAAAATCGACAATACCTCATTGACGCTGTTGGAAGCGGTGCTAAAAAAGTGTAATTTTGAATCAGCGTTTTATTCAAATATGAAAGGACCCCTATTTTTTGCAAAAATCCTATTGTTTGGAGAATACGGAATCATTAAAGATTCCAAAGGACTTTCTATTCCCTATAACTTCTATCGGGGCGCGCTAAAAATCCCTGCAGAAGGGGATGATTTTGACCAAAATTCGAATCAAAAACTGAAAGATTTTGCGCTACACCTCCGTTCTTTAAGCCCTAAAATTGTAGAATTTGACTGGGAGAAATTAGAAAATGATTTAGCTCAAAACATGTATTTTGACAGCAGTATTCCCCAGGGCTATGGGGTTGGCAGTAGCGGTGCGTTGGTTGCTGCAATCTACGACCAATACGCCAAATGCAAGATTACCGTTTTGGAGAACCTTACCAAAGAAAAATTGGGATACCTCAAAAAAGTTTTCAGTCAGATGGAATCTTTTTTTCATGGAAAATCTTCGGGTCTCGATCCTTTAAACAGTTATTTAAGCCTGCCCATTTTAATCCATTCTAAGGAAAATATACAAACCACTGGCATCCCATCACAGCACAGTAAAGGCAAAGGAGCTGTCTTTTTATTAGACAGTGGAAAGTCCGGAGAAACTGCACCTATGGTTTCTATGTTTATGGAAAACATGAAAAAAGAAGCCTTTAGTAACATGATGCGTGATCAGTTTATTAAATGCTCAGATGCTTGCGTAGAGGATTTTCTAAAAGGGAATATCAGTTCGCTTTTTAAAAATATCAAGGCACTTTCTGCTTTGGTTTTAACAAATTTCCAACCCATGATTCCCGATGCTTTTCACCAGCTTTGGCTGCAGGGTATCGAATCCAACGATTACTATCTCAAACTCTGTGGCTCGGGTGGCGGGGGTTTTATTTTAGGTTTTGCTCAAGATTTTGAAAAAGCCAAAAAGTCCCTAAAACAATACCCCCTTGAGGTGGTTTATCACTTCTAAAACACTCCATGTCACTTTCGGATTTAAACCAGCGTAGCCTACTCAAAATTTTGAGTTTGTTCAGTTTGGTTCGTGGGTACAACATCATTGTTTTGATACTGGCGCAGTATTTAACGGCGCGTTATATCCTTGCTCCACAAACTCCTTGGTCAGATTTCCTTTTCGACTTCAATTTTTTTGCGATTGTTTCCGCTTCTGCCTTTTCTACTGCAGCTGGGTATATTATCAATAATTTCTACGATGGGGCAAAAGATCAAATCAACCGTCCTAAAAAATACATTCTAGAGCATGTAATTTCACAGCAAAATCAGCTGGTTTTTTATCTCATTCTCAACATGATCGCCATTGTATTGGCTAGTGTCATTTCAATCCGTGTGGTCTTGTTTTTTCTCTTTTATATGAGCATGATTTGGTTGTACAGCAACACCATCAAACGTTTGTTTTGGTTGAGCAATTTGTTTTCAGCCCTGTTAATGATCCTTCCTTTTTGGGCAATTACCTTATATTTTAAAAATTTTGACCCGATTATTTTTTATCACGCTGCCTATTTGTTTTTTCTGATTTTAGCCCGTGACCTGATTAAAGATCTAGAAAATTTTAGGGGCGATTGGGTACAACGATACAAAACTCTTCCCGTGGTCTTTGATCACGGCATCGCCAAAACCATGGTTTCTCTCTCGGTTTTGCTTTCATTTTTACCGACCTATACCTTGATTCAACAACCCTTAGGTTGGATGCGATACTTCTTTTGGGCAAGTATTCCTTTTTTGATTTTTGTTTTGATACATCTTTGGCTTGCCAAAAGCGAAAAGGCGTACCTTTGGTCCCATAATTTTATTAAAATGTGGATTTTGATAGGCGTTCTCAGTATCGCTTTGATCTATCGCTAGGAACTAAAGAAAATGAAGCCAAGTAAAGACGCTCCCAAAATAAATAAAGCTCCCAATAAAGCCAAATCTGCGGACCGAGTTCGCCTCAATAAATATTTATCCAATGCCGGGATTTGCTCCCGTCGTGAAGCCGATGAAAATATTAAAATGGGGCTGGTACAGGTCAATGGAAAAGTAGTGACAGAAATGGGGTATCAAGTAGGACCTACCGATGAGGTAAAATTTGACGGTTCCCGCATACAGAAAATCCCCCCCGTTTATATTTTACTTAATAAACCCAAAGGGTTTGTGGCTACAGCACACGGAAATGTTACCAAAAAATCCGTTCAAGAATTAGTCCGCACAGCTTCTAAAGCGATTCTTCCTCCGATTGGGGATATGGGAAGACCCATGACCGGGCTCCTCTTGTTCACCAACGACGTAGAGTTGCATAAAAAATTAAGCCAGTCCACCTCCATTTCGATGGTTTATCAAGTGACGCTGGAACAAAGTGTAACGCATGAAATGATCGAACAACTCAAAAATGGACAAATGGTTTTTGAGAAGCATGTAAAAATAAATTCCATCAGTCATTTGGAGGGCAAATCAAAAAACGAAATTGGCATCGAAGTGCATTCTCTAAGCCCAGGGGTGTTGATTAAATTGTTTGAAGCCGTAGGACTAAAAGTGATTCATTTGGATCGGGTAACTTTTGGTGGGTTGACCAAAAAAGATTTACCTAGAGGAATATGGAGAAAACTCAGTAGTAAAGAAGTTGGGTTTTTGAAAATGCTCCCCTAACGAACCTTTAAACAGTTCCCAAAATAAAACCCCATAAACGGTACTGTAGGCCGTGATTTGCCAAAAAAGGGACTCCTTGAACCCTTCGGAGCCATAGGCGGTATAACTCCAAAATACCACCAAACTCCATACGATCGGGTAGGCATAACCGCTTAGAATTCCTAAAAAAAGGAGATTGATAATATACCAAGGGTGCACCGTTGTTGCTATAAAAAAATAACTACTTAAGATAAAAAGCAGACTTTTGAGGACCGACTGTGGATTTCTGTTGGAACGTAAGAAGCTGAACATCAAAACAAAGCCCATCACGATAAAGGGGGTAACTGCTCCCAATTGCCGAATGATATTATAGCCTTTTATTTGGTAGCCAAGGGCTCGGATAATGTTGTATATACTCCCATTAAACTCAAAAGTCGTAAACCACAATTGAAGCGTTTCTTGATAATGCGCAGCCATGCTCCCCTCCCAAAAAGGAGTCCAAATAAGGAGGGAGACAAAAAGTAAAGCAGTGCAATTGTAGAGAAAACGTTTGCCACCCAAAAACCTGTAAAAAACGGGAAGGAATAAAAGGGGAATAAGTTTAAGGGCTATGGCTAGTCCCATAAAAACACCCGCCCACCCAGCTTTTTTTTGAAAAAGGAACAACAAGCCAAGAAGCGTAAACGTGAGCATCAAACTTTCCCCGTGAAGATTTCCTATTCCTTCTACAATCACCAAAGGATTTAAAAAATACCAAGCGAGAAGGACTGGATCCAGGTTCAACTGAAGGAGCAACTTTCGACCTACAAAAAACAACCCCAGCTCCCCAATAAAATAGGCCATCCGCAGGACAAATACCCCATCACTAAGGTCTTCTCCATGGGCAAGTGCAGCGAGTTTAAAAAGGAATTGACTGGCAGGAGGATAATTGGAAAAGTTGCCAGCACTCAAACTTCCCATTTTTTCATACAACAGCATCGCATCGGGAAAACCGACAACAGAGATGAGTTCATTTGGGGTATGGAGGTAGGGATTGATGCCGATGAGTTGCAGCTGTCCATCCCATAAATAGCGATAAAAATCTTGTGAAAGTTCGGGGAGATGATCAAAAAAAACGAGCCTACAAAGGATTCCGACTAGGAGCACACCACCCAGCGTGCTGTAGGCTTTAATCCAAAACCAAAGCAATACAAAAAGTCCTGAATACACACTGAGCAGCAGTACCGTTTCCGAGCGACTTACCGTACTTGCCAAGGTATAAAATCCGAGTAGGATTAAAATGGGAATCACATAACGGGGAAGTTGCTGAAGCATTTACTGGGGTTGTCTTAATCCAAAGATAGAAATACTAGCAAATCCAATAAACAACAACAGATGAAATGGGAATAACCCAAAATCACCTCCGTTAGAAACCGTAAAAGCACTGTACAAACCAAATAAAAAATAAAGTGCAAATCCCCCCTCAATATAGGTATAAACCGACCTTTTTTTGGACGAATAGGATTCGGTATTCACTGCTTTTGTATCTGCATAAATGTTGTATTTCGGGGTTCGTACAAAGGGGCTTTTTTTTCCAAAATGACCTTCTAACACAGCTATTGAATTATGTATGGAAAAGCCCATCACCAAGGCGTAAAATAGAATAAAACGCTGAGTATACTTCACAAAAGAAGGCAGTCCGTTTCCGTAGAGATACCGATGGACAAACCAATAACAAGTGTAGAAAATCAACGTACTTAATACAAACAAGCTCCCCAAATGGTAAAGGAAGGACAGTGCGGGAAAGTGAGCTTTGATATACAATATTGGTACACTCAGCAGGGCGACGAGGAGTACACAGAGAAACATACTGCTATTCAATAAATGAATCAAGGCGTTGAATTTCACCCCTAGGGGGTGTTTTTTTGAAGAGAATACACGGAGAATCATTTTCTGAAAATTTTCAGCTCCCCCCTTGTTCCAACGAAACTGTTGTGATCGTATGGCTTCAAGAGTAACGGGAAGTTCGGCAGGAGTAACGACTTCCTCCAAAAAAACAAAGTTCCATTCTTTCAGTTGGGCCCGATAGCTCAAATCCAAATCCTCAGTTAGGGTATCTCCTTCCCAATTTCCGGCATCCAAAATGCAGGTTTTTCTCCAAATTCCTGCGGTTCCATTAAAGTTGATAAAGTGGTGCTGCTGGTTTCTCCCAATCTGTTCTAAAATAAAATGGGCATCCAATGCAAAAGCCTGAACACCAGTCCAAAGGGAGTAGTTTTGGTTAAGATGTCCCCAACGGGTTTGGACCACCCCGACTTTCGGATCATTAAAATGAGGAACCGTTTTTAATAGCCAATCGGATTCGGGTAAAAAATCGGCATCAAAAATGGCAATAAACGAACCCGTAGCGTTTTTTAACCCTTCTTTTAACGCCCCTGCTTTAAATCCCGATCTGTTGGAACGGTGGAGGTGTACCATCGGAATCCCTTGTGTTTGATACTCGGCAACCAGCTTCTGAGTAATCGCTAAGGAGTCGTCGGTACTATCATCCAAAACTTGAATTTGAAGCTTGTCTCGGGGATAGTCCAATTCGCTAATGCATTTGAGCAAACGCGCGACCACATAGCGTTCGTTATAGATGGGCAACTGAACGGTGACCTGGGGGAAGTCGTTTTCGGAGAAGGGAGGTGTGCCCTTAGGGTTCTTTTTTAGATAACGCAGCAAATAACGCAACATATTCAGTTGGGTTAAACTGTAGATCAAAATAAGGACAAGACAAAAGCCGTACAGACTGAGGGTGAGATAGACGAGGATCGTGAGTAAAGGAGCGGTCGTTATTTCCATCCTGAAAAATAAAAAGTTCCAATCCATTTTAAAATTTTATAGCCTGCAAAGAGTGTTCCTTTTACCGTTCCAGAAACTTTAGAGACGCCTATTCGCTTGCGATAGTGCACTGGGATTTCAGCATAGGGTAGTTTCCTTCTTAAAATTTTTAATTGCATTTCCACGGTCCATCCATACGTTTGGTCTTTCATTTGGAGACTTTGGAGGGTTTCCCAGCGAATGGCACGAAAGGGTCCTAAATCTGAAAATCGACTCTGATACAGATAACGCATTAAGGTACATGCCAAAGCATTTCCGAAAATTTGCTGTGGAGTAAGCGCTCCTTTTTCACGTAAAGAGTTGACTCGAGCCCCCAGAGAAAAATCGACTTTTCCCGATAAAATTGGGGCTATAATTTTATCCAATTCCTCTGGAAAATCAGAGTAATCTCCATCTAAAAACACCACGATATTCGGAGGATTTTGTTCTAAAAAAGCCATTCCTTTTAAACAGGCGTAGCCATAGCCTTTCCGCGATTCATGAACGACTATCGCCTTGTGTTTCTTCGCTTCAGCTGCTGTTCCGTCCGTGGAATTGTTATCGATTACAACGACCTCAGTTACACTTTGGGGGAGGGCGGCAATCACCTGGCCGATAGAGCGCACTTCGTTATAGGCAGGAATAAGAACGGCAATTCGTGTCATCATCGCCAAAGATACTGAACCTCAGAAGAAAAATAGAGGGTTAGTCGTGAACTTCTAGGGTATTGCCAAGAGGGTAGTTGGGACGGTTGATTCTTCCTTTTAAATCGCCGTTTTCTAATTTAAGGACACCACGAGGGCATACGGTAGCACAGATGCCACACCCCACACAAGAAGAACGCACGATGTTTTCTCCTCGTTGGGCATAAGCCCTTACGTCAATTCCCATTTCACAATAACTAGAACAATTTCCACAGGATATGCACTGACCGCCGTTGGTTGTGATTCTGAATCGGGAGAGTAAGCGTTGTTGTAATCCCAATAGGGCTGCCATCGGGCAACCAAAGCGACACCATACCCGACTTCCTAAGAAAGGGTAAAAACCGACCCCTAAAACTCCAGAAAAAGCCGCTCCAATACCAAAGCCATACCATTTTTGAAAACTGTAGCTGTCTAAAAAGAGGATGTGGTATTGTCCTGAAAATGCTTGTATGCTCAGAACCAGGACAAGTACGCTACCCAAGCTGACTAGAGTGTATTTGGCGTCTTTTCCTAAGCCGTTGCTATTCCAAAAAAAGAGCACCAGCATGGTGATCAACAGTATACTGACCACAACGCCAATAAATTGCTTTCGGGTGATAAAACTCAATTCGGGATGATCCGATAAAAACGACCATAAAGCAGCAACGGTAGTAACCAATACAAAAACCAAAACCGCATGAATCATCCAACGTTCAAATTTCCAAACACTAATTTTTTTACTGGACAATTGACGGAACGGGTCGCCTGCGGTTTCTGCTAATGCTCCACATCCACAGACCCAAGAACAATACCAGCGTTTGCCATAACGGTAGGTGAGTAGGGGGGAGAGGATAAAGATCATCACCAGACCAAAAATTAGAAAAAACAGTCCCAAATTCCCACCGTCAAGTAGGTTTTTCAAATGCCACTGATCGAAAAAATAGTAGTTTAAAGGCCACATATTTTTTAAGTCCTTTGCAAAATAGGGAGTCTCTGGATTCAGTTTGGCAAGCAGTTCAGGGAGTATAAATGCAAAGCACAACTGAAAAAACATTACGGATAGTGTCCGAAAAAGTTGGTAGCGTTGCCCCCAATATTTCCATATAAATTTGACCCCGAAAAGGAGTATGGCAAAAGTGTAGAGGGTTCCGTAGAGAAACCACTGGGTTGCCGCTTTGCCATTGAGCAGATAACTCAACGGATCAAAAAGAGCGACCATGCCTGTACTTTGTCCTTGAGCATTGTATCCAAGGAGCTCAGGATACCAATAGATGGCAATATAAAATGCGGTGAGTAAGAGGCCCAAGATCCAACCGGAGAGTCCTCGGGTAGTGAGTGCACTAAACCAAACGCCATCATTTTTTATTCCTGCTAATGCGGTTCCGTACACGGTTCGAAAATAGAGCATTCCCCCCACGGTCATCAGGGCAAAGCTCAAAGAAAGAAACGCAACTTTATTGTCGTAAGGGATAAAAAGAGCAGTAGCAAGGAGGACAAATCCTACCACACCAATTCCTAGACTACTTTGTTTTTTTTGAGTGAGCATTGTTTTTTTATTATAGCCTAAAGGCGATTTTAGATTTTTTTAATTCCCATGCATTTTGAATTTGCGAGCTGTAATTCTCAGAAAACTCCGGATCAAAAAATGCCGTATCGATTCTTTTGACCACTTCATTCACACTAGATCGCTTCCGTATCCATTCGTCGAAAAAGGCATGACGCAAGCGAATACCCAAGCTGTGTCCTCCCAAGAGCTGGAGGGTTTTCGGATGAAAACTCAGTCGTAAGGCACAATTTTTTAAGGGATGCTGCCAATAGAATTGGTCTTCTTTTTTCGCGTCTGGAGCGTTACTTACTTGTCCATAGGTTTGGTATTCGATATCGAAAAACTTTGCAGAGTTAAACCAGGGGCCGGGTTGGTATGCCGTTTTATTCCCAGCGAGAGTTTGCGCCAAAGTTTCGCCCATCATCCGACCGGTATACCAAACCGCCTCGATCGCTCTTCTGCCGGGGTGAGGTTCCCGCTGCTCTGCACAATCCCCTACCGCATAAACGTTGGGGAGGTTGGTTTCTAAATACCGATTCACTAAAATCCCTTTCCCCAGTTCCAGTCCACTCCCTTTTAGGAAGTCCACATTGGGAGAGACTCCTACAGCAAGTCCCACAAATTGGGAACGGTAAAAGTTGCCGAAACTGGTTCTTACAGCGCATACTCGGCCTGAGGCATCGCCCTCGATGGAACCCAATTGGGTTTCCAATTGTAAATCGATTCCATGAGCCAGGATATGTTGGTTGATCATTTCCGATTCTTCTGGAGGGAGGACCGTATTCCAGAAACTGGATTCTCGAACAAAAAAATGCACTTTTTTCCCCCTAGAGTGGAGCATTTCTACTAATTCAATGCCAATTAATCCTCCGCCCACTACGGTTGCCTCTTCTATAGTGTCCGACCATTTTTCGAGGCTGTCCAAGTCTTTTTTGTGATACAGTCCTTGAACCGCATCAAGGTCTTGTCCGGGCCAGCCAAAACGATTGGGTACGGAGCCACAGGCCAAAACCAAACGGTCGTAGTGTAAAGTGGATTGATCTTCAAAAACAAGTTGTTGCTTCTCAGCGTCCAATTGGATTACCCGCTTTTGAACTAAATCAATTTTATTTTTTTTCCAAAAATCAGCTTCGTAGGGTTGGGTATGCTCAAACTGCAGATGACCCATATACACATACATTAAAGCGGTTCTGGAAAAAAAACAGGGGGTTTCTTCAGAAATCACGGTAAGGGATTCCTCTGTTTGTTTTCGGAGCAGACGCGCAGTCGTAATGCCTGAAATGCCATTGCCTAATACAACGATTGATTTTTTGGGAGCTTCCGTGATCATCTCACTAAGATACGTTTTTTAGGTCAATAATTTTATTTGTACCTTTATTAAACCTATTTTTTTGAAGCGAAATTTCTTTAGATATTTTAATTCATTGGAAACACTTTTAACCCCAAAACGATGACAAAATCCAAGGTGAATTTATGGACTCAGACGACCGATTCTTATCCTACTTCTAACCTAGAATTCAAACCCTGGTATCCAACCCATCCCATTTTTATGTAAACCTCTAATCCCCCATTTTGTAACCTAAATCTTTACCCTATGCTCTACTTCTTATATGCCGTTTTTTTTGTGTGTTGTATTCTCATTTTTAAAAGAATTTTAAGCGAATTTGAAAGCGGATTCGATTGGTTTTCAGGAACACTGTATGCCCTCATTTTTCTTATTTCTTGTTCCCTTGTATGGATCTTCATTTTTGGGATTTACTATGCCGCTGTAGGCGAAATGTTCTAGCGAACAAAGGTGCCGTAATACCGGTAAAGAAATTGCGGACCTGCACCAAGCCAGTGAGAAAAATGCATTATTCCAAAGTGAATAAGCAGCCGCAGCGTCCCGTTTTCATAAAACCGTCGAGAGGAGGTTAGAATTTTTTGAGGCAACACCCGAAACTTCACTTTTCGATACAATCGTTTAATCAAATCCAGGTCTTCACATACTTTAAAGCGGGTGTCGTATCCGCCCAGTTCTTGAAAAAGCTCTCGATGCACAAAGAGCGACTGATCTCCCCCTCTGCACAAGAGATGATTCCATCGACTTCCTGCTGAAGCCCTCCGAAGCAGCCAATTCGCGTGATCAAAAACCAACTGAAAGCAACCGGCTTGACATCCAGCCTCAAGGGCTTGAGCGATTTGCAAATCAAAATGGTGAGGTAATTTGCTGTCCACATGGACAAAATACAACCCAGCTGTCGTGGATTGTTCGGCTCCGAAATTCATCTGATGCCCCCGACCCCTTTGGGTCTGAAAACCCCCTTCGCTCCAATTTTGCTGAATCCATTCCCAACTGCCGTCGGTACTTCCCCCATCCACTAAGATGATTTTTTGAGGTGTTTTCCACTGTTTTTGAAGGTGAGAAAGAAATTGGGGGAGCAATTCTATTTCATTCAACACAGGGACAATGACGGTGAGTTGAATCTTATTCGTTAAGGCTCCAGTCATAGGGTAAATAATCTATTTTTGGATTGTCAAGTTCAATTCCACTGTGGGTTTGAATAAAATCGAGCCGCTCGGATTTGGAACCAAAATCTTTGCCGAACCACAAAAATATTTTTGACAATTCAAGCTGGTCAGGGAGCAGCTTATTTTTGGAGGGGTCGAGTAAAAACTCTCGAGTAACCTGATTCAACTGAGCTTCCAGCTGTTTTTCCTGATAGGCTGCGTTTAGCAATCGGGGGCAGGAAGCAGAGGCACAATTGATCGCAAAATGAATCCGTGGCTCGTCCATCTTTCGCAGGATTTGATGTTCGATATCACCAAGGGTATAGTTTTTATCTTGTACGCTAAAACAGTTGGTATCCCAAGGGGCGTTGAGGTCTTTGATACTTTTGAGTGGGTAATTCGCCAGAATTAATTGTACGGTGAGGGCATTATAGGCATTGATCCAATAGGCGAGTACGGCTTCTTTGGAGGCCGATTCCAGCGGGGGGAGTTCTGCTAAGGTAAGGAGGTAGGCATCCAAATTTTCTTTTTCTGTTAGCCAGTTTTGATAATCCACTTGGCCGTTTTCACTGACGTATTTTTCCAACATTTGATTCCAACGGAAGTGTTTGTTTTTTTGAGCGTTCAATTGAAAAGCACAAAAAACGAATAGGAGGAGTATTTTTTTCATGGGGGATTTTTTTTGGGGTTAACAACAACCTCCTCCATCGTAGTGATAGGTAGAAGGAGAGATAAAAAGATCGTTTCTGTTTAATGCAGCGAGTGCCCCCGCCGTTTTATCACAGATAGCTAAGGGTTGATTTTGCAGGAGGACATGCCCATTTTTATCGTCAAAGAAAGGTTCAGCCCCAAAATAGATAGCGGCCTTACCTGTAAAAATACAGGGACCGTCCGCAGGCATCGGATCTTTGATTGCACAAATTTCAACACTTTCGATATAAAGGGTTTCTTGAGTAGCGTAATGGACGGGATCTAATATACGATACGGCCTTTTGGCGCGTACCTCTACCGTTCCAAAGCCCACTTCAGCGAGCAGCTTTAAATAGTCGTTAAGGGGGATGGATCCGGAGAGACATAAAGCGCGAAGGCGTTCGTCGTTGCGCAGCGTCGCATTCATCGGTTGTTCGCAGATGGGATCACTCATCACCAGTCGGCCATGAGGTTTTAACACCCGATACATTTCTTTTAAAGCCTGTTTCAATTCTTCTTGTTTAAAAATATTAAACAAACAATTTTGTGCCGCTACATCCATACTGGAATCCGCTACGGGCAATTGCAAAGCATCCCCTTTTTCTAAGCGGACAAAGTCCTTTTGAAACCAGTCGTTTTGTGCCTCTGCGAGTTTAAAATTGGTTTGGCATGCGCTCAACATTTCCTCGACGACATCCACCCCAACAACGCCCTCTTTTTGTCTTGAAAAATAACTGAACTGCAACAATTCCATCCCTCCTCCTACACCGACATAGAGGATTTTGGGATTGTTAATCAAATCGCGAGGGTGTACCGTACTCCCACAACCGTAGTTCATCTCCTGCATTTCGAGAGGAATATGCAAGCCTGGAAATTGCCAAATGGGGGTGGTGGTACAACACAGTCCAACGTCGGGGGTAAGTGCTGCTTCCTTGTAAATATCTTTAGTCGTTTCTAAATAACTCATGGCATAAATTTGATTAAAATTAGTCGATTTGGGTTTGAGCAACTAAGCCTTTAACTATTTTTATGAGGTTCGCTTCCCCTTTTTTTGCCATCGCCAAAATATCGGGGATGTCGATAGGTTGTAAGTGGTCTGGATCACAAACATCTGTCAAAACGGAAAAAGCAACCACCTCCAGTCCGAGCTGACGCGCCACGATAACTTCCGGCACGGTGGACATTCCTACTGCATCTGCTCCGATTAGTCTTAAATAGCGGTATTCCGCGGCGGTTTCCAGTTGGGGGCCTACTACGGCGACATACACCCCCTGATGCAATTCAATTTTTTCTTTTTTAGCTAGGGCAAGCGCTTGATGTTGGAGTTCTAGGGCATAGGGTGCACTCATGTCCACAAAACGTTCCCCTAAGGTTTCCATGCCTTTGAGGGCCAAGGGAGATCCGTCTTGAAGATTGAGGTGATCGGTGAGGAGCATTACCCCTCCTTTTTTAAAGTTGAGATTGAGGGCTCCAGCGGCATTGCTCATCAGGAGTCGTTTTCCACCCAGTGCAGCAAACACCCGAACCCAATAGGTAATTTCAAAATAGGAATACCCCTCATAGCGATGAAAGCGTCCTTGAAAAGCAAGTATTTTTTTACCTTCAAGCCTGCCGTAAAGCAAGCGCCCTTTTTGGTAGGATTGAGTCGAGGTAGGAAAATGAGGAATTTCGGAATACGCAATGGATTCGATCAACTCGATGCCATCGGCCAGCCCGTCCAAGCCGGTTCCCAAAACAATTCCTAGGGAAAGGCTGTCGATTCCTTTTTCTCTTAAAAAGCGAACACTGTCTTCAATTTGTTCCTTCATCATTTTTTTGGAGTTGGATTAAAATGTGCATGCAGACGGCTAACTAAATCTGGGTAAAGCAGCAGATCATCCACACAGTCAAGATCCGATTTTTCTTCCAAAAGCGCAATGCGTTTGGACACTAAATCGTTGAGGCTGTCTCGGAGTACCCGATCGCTACTCCAGACCTTATCTCTAAAAAGGGCCTCCTGCAATGTTTTCATCCCGAGTAGATAATACCCGCCGTCTGTAGCTGGACCAAAGACTACTTCGGTGCCGTCCAGGGCACTGAGCGCACCTTCGAGTAGGCTTTGATTGATCCCCCAAAGGTCTGTTCCGATTCCAACGATTTTGGGATAGCCTTGTGTAAAACCCCAACGAAAGGCAGCCTCCATCCGTTCGCCTAAATCCGAGCCCTGCTGTTTTGTTTTGGGAAACCGCTGAAAACAATTTCCAAATTCTGTGGCAGCACCTCCCGCATAAAAAATATGGACATCACCGCTACATTGTTGCAGCACCGCATCCGTTCGGTCTAACAATTGCTGATAGATCCACAGCGCTTTTTCCTCTCCCAAATCGTTTGCCAGTCGGGTTTTTACCTTGCCGATTTGAGGTGTTTTTGCAAATACGAGGAGAAGTGTTTTCAGCTTGCTTAAGGATTAATTTGTGCATGCAAAATAAGCAATACCCGCCAAAGATGCAGCGGATTTCCTTCTTCTTTGCTTAACTTCTAAAGTTTTTTAGCGCTTCGAGTCGCATGGCAAAAGGGACGTGCTGGTGTTTGAATTCGTAAAGATCAAATTTGCCCTGTTTTACATGAGTAAGTGGAGCTTCAGAAGGGCTAGCTTGGAGCAGAGGCTTAATTTTATGGGCTAGGGAATGCGCTATTTTTAGTTGGATGTTGCCGTAGTACAATTCGGTAATGAGGTGAACGGGACGGTAGCGTTTAAAGATCTCTTTTTCTGCTTTGAGAGACAGTTGATCCAGATTTTTCTGAAGCAGTATACGCCATTTATTACTTAATACATGAGCATGAATACGATAAAAAGCAAACTGGATTTCCGATTTCAGTGTGGTGTCCGATTGGAAAAGTTGAACCACCGGATGGTGAAAGGAAAGAGTAAAACGCCGATCTGTCTCGATCTGAAGATCTCCCAATTCAGCGGGAATCAGTTCGTCCGATTCAAAAAAGGACATGGCCTCCCGCCATTGCCTTTCGTTTACGATCCCTTCGACTAAAAAAACATTGTAAATGTTATTGGGCAATCCCTTTCGACTTAACAAAGGGGCTCTCTTTTTACGACGCCAAACCAAATCCCCCAAAGAGATGTCTGCGTGTGCCGCCGGGATCAAATCCAAATCGTAGTGTCTCTTAAATTGGTGTATATACATCTTGGGTTGTTTCAAATCCAAAAGTCACTTAAATCCTGAGCTTGGTTCTACAGAAGAGGAGCGAAGCCGAAACAAGGGCCTTGAATTACTTTGTGGAAAGTAGTTTAAATACCGCAATTGTAGAACTTCAAATGTATAAACGGTGTGATAAATGAAACCATCGGTAAAAAGCACTAATGCTGGAAAAAGGCAGTAAAAATTTTTAAGTAAAGAGTTTTATACGTTTTGTTTTTTTGCGTCTTTCCAAATAAAATAGATGTAGCTACTAATGCTCTTATGAGGAGTTTATTTTGTCAGAATAATCCCACGTTCGCAAGGACGGATGTGACCCCGCCTGCTGTCACCCTGAACTTGATTGGCTTTGCCGAATCTTCGATTTCAGGGTCTAATGGCTGCCATAAGTTTTTCCAAGTAGGGTTATCTTTTTCAATAAGATTTATTTTCCATTGCCTATGCCAGTTTTTTAATTGTTTCTCCCTCGCAATGGCATCGTTTATGTATTGAAATTCTTCAAAATAAACTAATTGCTTCAATTTGTATTTTGCTGTAAAGCAACTGCCTTCACCCAATACGTGGCGTTCCATTCTATCGTCCAAACCTCCTGTAACTCCAATGTACAATGTTCCTTTAGGTTTGTTGGTTAATATATAAACCCAATAGTTGTGGTAGGCTCTTTTAGTCATGGGTTTTGTTTTCCCGTTCGCCTTTTAAGATCATGATGCTTTGCAGGCTGTTGAGGGCATTATAGATAAAGTGGGGATTCATTTGCGCGCGAAGGGAACGCCCTTCCAGTAGGGCAATTTGATTTTGATACGCGGTAGAGGCTTTCTTTTTGTTGTTTTGAAAAAAGATAAAAAACAAGACCACCAAAAGATTGGAAATAATCAGCGGGAAGTAATCTTCAAAAAGAGAAAGAATAAGATTTGTCATGGTCTTCTTTGGGGGAGTACCTTGGTTTTAAAATAAAGTTCGAATTCTTGTAGTTAAATTGATTAAACATAAAATTTAATTACAATTATTTAGTTGTAAAATAAAATTAAATATTTTTTTTTCACCACTTCAATTTTTTTTAATGACAAAATATCCGATAAACGGCACCTCGTGGAATTGGAAAGAAAGTGAATTTTGTTTTTTTTTGGGAATTTTTTTTTTGATCTTGTCAAAAAAGGAAACGATGAACAAGCCCTATTACGAAAGTGGAGATTTAAAAAAATTTAAAAACATTTCCGACTGGTCGCCAGAACTGGGGAAACAGTTTTTTGAGTATTACAACCGTGTTTTTGCAGAAGGCGCACTTAGCGCCCGAGAAAAATCCCTGATTGCTTTGGCGGTAGCGCATACGGTACAATGTCCCTATTGTATCGACGCCTACACTCAAGACGGTTTAGAGCGCGGGATTGAAAAAGCGGAAATGATGGAGGCGGTTCATGTAGCTGCAGCAATTCGAAGTGGAGCTTCTTTGGTGCACGGCGTACAGATGATGGAGGTGTACAACAAACGCAGCATGTAATGGGGGTCAAGTCATTAAAAGCGAAGGCACATGCGCTGGCCGACGGCACACGTCAATTGGAGATTTTAAACAACGGTATTTTTGCAGCAGGAGGCTTGCCCAAGTTTCAGGAGCGCATCCACCCCATCCTTGGAGGAGGCTTACGACCCAAAGCCTTGGAGATTTTACAGCTCAATTTGGGCTATATGTGCAATCAAGTTTGCGCGCATTGTCATGTCGATGCAGGTCCGGATCGGAAAGAAAAGATGAGTCGTAAAACGCTCGAACAATGCCTACGAATCCTCGAACAGACCTCGGTGACCACCTTAGACCTCACGGGAGGAGCCCCAGAAATGCACCCCGATTTTCGGTGGTTTGTTAAGGAGGCGAGTCAATTGGGCGTCGCTGACTTTATCGTGCGGTCCAACCTCACCATTTTACGCGCGAATAAAAAGTATTACGATCTGCCCGAATTTTTTAAAACCCACCGGATCCATTTGGTTTCCTCTTTGCCTTTTTACAAAAAGGAGAAAACGGATCGGCAGCGTGGGGAGGGGGTTTTTGCTCAATCCATAGCGGCATTACAAGAGCTCAATAAAGTAGGGTACGGAAAGCCTGGAAGCGGACTTCAGTTGGATTTGGTGTACAATCCCTCGGGAGCGTTTTTGCCTGCGGATCAAAAGGCCTTGGAGCGGGATTTTAAAACGGCACTCAAAAAAGATTTTGACCTTGATTTCAATCAATTGTTTGCCATTACCAACCTGCCGATCAGTCGGTTTTTGGATTATTTGATTGCCTCAGAAAATTACGAAATGTATATGGAGCGCCTGGTGGACGCTTTTAATCCAGCAGCCCTAGACAAGGTTATGTGTACCCATACCCTTTCGGTGCGCTGGGACGGCTTTTTATACGATTGTGATTTTAATCAAATGCTGGATTTAAAAGTGGACCATCCCATCCAGCATCTCGACGATTTTGAGGAAGGAAAACTGAACGATCGCAGCATTTGTATTTCCCAGCATTGCTACGGCTGTACCGCTGGAGCCGGCAGCAGTTGTCAGGGAAGTGTGGTCTGAGTTCTAGCTTCGTATGGACTTGATAAATTCAGGAATACGTTCTACGCCTTCATTCTCAAGAAACTTGATAAACGCAGAACCGATAATGGCTCCTCGGCTGTGGGAGGTTGCTGCCTGATAGGTCTCGGCATTACTGATCCCAAAACCGACCACGGTCGGTGTGTTTAAGTGCATGTCTTGGATGCGTTGGAAGTATTCCGTCTGTACGTCACCAAAAGCACTTTGTGCTCCCGTTACACTCGCACTGCTGACCATATAGATAAATCCCTTGGACACCTTATCGATGTAGCGAATGCGTTCCTCACTGGTTTGTGGGGTGATTAAAAACATATTGTAAAGCCCGTATCGATTGAACAAGTCCTGGCTTTCTTCCTGATACACCTCGACAGGAAGGTCGGGGATGATCAGTCCATCGATGCCGATTTCTTGGCAGCGCTGACAAAAATTTTCCAAACCGAACTGCATCATGGGGTTGTAATAGCCCATGAGAACCAGAGGAATGTGAATGTGTTCGCGGATGCCCTTCAGTTGAGTAAAGAGTTTTTCGGTTGTCATTCCATTGCGAAGCGCTTGGGTGGAGCTTTCTTGGATGGTAGGACCATCGGCGAGGGGATCGGAAAAGGGCAATCCAATTTCGACCATGTCCACACCCGCAGCTTGCAGTTGTTTTAAAATAGGAACTGTGTCTTCCAAATTTGGATGTCCCGCAGAAAAATAGATGGAGAGTATGGTATTCTCCTCTTTAAATTTTTGATCAATTCTATTCATTACAGTTTAAAATAATCGATATAGGTATCCAGGTCTTTGTCTCCACGACCGGAACAGTTAAACACTAGGATTTCTTCTGGTTTAAATCGGCGTACATCGAGTACGGCAAAGGCATGGGCGGTTTCTATGGCGGGGATGATGCCTTCCATCTGGGAAAGGGTCAAACCCCAATCCATGGCTTCTTGGTCGGGAATGGAGATGAATTCCGCCCGTTGAGTTCGAAACAAATGGGCGTGCATGGGACCCACACCCGGGTAATCCAATCCTGCGGAGATGGAATAGGGCTCCGTAATCTGACCGTCGGCGGTTTGCATCAACAAGGTTTTGCTTCCGTGGATAATTCCTTCTTTTCCGAGGGCAGAGGTGGCGGCACTTTCTCCCGAATTGATTCCTTTTCCAGCGGCTTCTACGGCGATAATCTTGACCCGCTCGTCGTTGAGGTAGTGGTAATACAAGCCTGCGGCATTGCTTCCCCCACCGACACAGGCGATGACGTAATCGGGGTAGTTGCGTCCTTCGAGTTCTTGCAATTGCCATTGTGTTTCTTCGCTAATCACGGATTGAAACCGCGCGACCATATCGGGATAGGGATGCGGGCCTACTACCGAGCCGATGATGTAATGGGTATCCACCGGATTGTTGATCCAATCGCGGATGGCTTCATTGGTGGCGTCTTTTAGGGTTTTACTCCCCGATTGAGCCGGACGGACTTCAGCGCCGAGCATTTTCATACGCGCTACGTTGGGGGCTTGCCGTTTGATGTCTAGCGCGCCCATATAGACGATACACTCCATTCCCATCAAGGCGCAAACGGTAGCCGTCGCGACACCGTGTTGACCCGCTCCAGTTTCAGCGATGATGCGATGTTTTCCTAGGCGGCGTGCCATCAGAATTTGACCAATGGTATTGTTTACCTTGTGTGCTCCCGTATGGCAAAGGTCTTCCCGTTTTAAATAAATTTTAGTGTTGTATTTTTCGGAAAGGCGTTTCGCAAAGTACAGGGGGGTAGGCCGGCCTACATAATTCTTGAGCAGTTCGTCATATTCTTTTTTAAAACTCGGTTCTGCACTGATTCGGAGGTAGTTTTGTCGTAATTCTTCTACATTCGGGTAGAGCATTTCAGGAATATAGGCACCGCCAAAATCCCCGTAATATCCTTTTTCATTTACATTATAATTCATCCAATTGCTTTTTAAAAGGGGTTAAAAGTACTATGTTTTTGTTCCCCGGAGCGCGTTCAAATTTACTATTTACATCGATAGCATGCAGGGGGAGTGGGGTGTTTATTATTCGCTGGAGCAGTTCACTATCCTCAGGTCCGATACCACCGCTCAAGAAAAAAGGTTTTTGAGAAGGGTAGTCCTTCAGAAGGGTCCAGTCAAAATGGGTGCCGTTGCCCCCAGGAAGACTGCCCTTGGTGTCGAAAAGGAAAAAATCACAGCTTGCTTCATAGGCTTTTAATTGGCTGAAATCAAATTGATCTCGTACAGAAAAAGCTTTGATCACCTCCACCCCGTATTCCTTAATCAAGGCACAATAAGCCGGGCTTTCCGTTCCGTGAAGTTGGACTGCATCCAAACTGTGTTCTTGTATTGTGGTCTGAAGGTAGTCCAGTGAAGCATCGACAAACACTCCTACTTTTTTGATGGAAGCAGGGAGTTTGGGTGTGGGTTGATCCACATAACGACGCGAGGGTGCCCAAAAGATAAAACCCATATAGTCGGGGTTTAACTCCACCAATGCGTGGATGTTTTCGGGTTCTCGCATTCCGCAGACTTTCAGTTTCATTGTTCTAAGAGGTTGATAAAGTGTTGTGCAGCTTCCCCAGGACGATCGGTTTTCATAAAATTTTCCCCCACTAAAAAGCCTTGATAACCATAGGTTTGTAACTCTTGAATGGAAGCTACCTCCGAAATACCGCTTTCGGAAACCTTGACAAAATCATTAGGAATCTGATCCGCTAAATGCCGACTGGTATCGAGGGAAACGCTGAAGGTCTTGAGGTTTCGGTTGTTGACTCCCAGCAGGTCTAGGGAGGGCATGAGGGATTTTTCTAGTTCCTCTTGATTGTGTACTTCGAGCAGGACTTCCAGACCCAAGCGTTGGGCAGCAGTGGAAAGCTGTTGAATTTGCGCTCGAGTTAAAACCGCCGCTATTAATAAAATCAGATCTGCTCCGTGGGCTTTGGCTTCGAAAAGTTGGTATTCCTCGACGATAAATTCTTTACGCAATAGGGGAAGCTGGGTAGTGGCTCGTGCTATAACCAGATCGTCTAGTGAACCTCCAAAATACTTTCCATCCGTTAAGACGGACATTCCGCAGACCCCCGCATTTTCATAGCCCGAAGCAACTTCACTCACACTCAAACGACTGTTGATGTTGGGCTTGGAGGGCGAACGCCTTTTGTGCTCAGCTAGGATGCCCGACCGACTTGCTTTCAGGCGAGTGCTCAGTGAAATGCACTTGCGTTCAAAAAGGGGAGAGGCCTCCCAATAGGAAACAGGGAAGAGGCTTTTTCGATGCGCCACCTCAATTTTTTTATCGGCTACGATTTGATCTAAAATACTCATGACTGACTCAAGTGTTGAAGGGTTTTAAATGCTTGTAGTGCTTTCCCTGAGGCTAAGGCTTCTTTGGCTTTTTCAAAACCTTCCCTTGGGGAGCAGCCTTGAACGGTTGCTATCGCCATACCGGCATTGGCACAGACGACATGCTGTTGGGCTTCACTGCCCGTATTATTTAAAATAGCCATAAAAATTGCAGCCGAAGAAGCTACCGTTTCACCGCCAGCTATGGCAGTGGCGGATACCGAATCCACCCCAAAATCGTGTGGAGTGATCAAACGTTCTCCTTGACGGCTGTAGGCTTTGGTCGTTCCGGTTAACGAAATTTCGTCGTAGCCCTTTAAGTCGTAAAGCACGGTATAGTGGGTGTTGGTTTTCTGAAAGAGGTAGGAGTACATGCGCGCCAGTTCCAGACTGAACACTCCAGTGATTTGGTATTTTGGAAAAGCGGGATTCACTAGAGGTCCCAGCATATTAAAAAAGGTTTTGACCCCCAATTCCTTTCGGACAGGGGCAACATTTTTCATGGCAGGATGAAACAGGGGGGCGTGTAAAATACAAATTCCAGCCTTGTCCACCGCCCGTTTTAAAAAGTCCGCCTCGTTACTAAATTTAATGCCAAGAGCTTCCAAGACATTACTCGAACCACAAGCTGAAGAAACGCCATAATTCCCGTGCTTGGTCACCTGAACTCCGGCCCCTGCGGTTACAAAAGCAGAAAGGGTAGAAATGTTAAAGGTGTTTTTTTCGTCTCCTCCTGTCCCGCATAAATCGATGGCATCAAATTCACTCAAATCGATAGGAATACACAATTCCAGCAAGGCAGCTCGAAACCCTTCCAGTTCTTCCAGAGCGATGCTCCGCATCAAATACACGGTCAGAAAGGCCGCCATTTGAGCAGGGGTATAGACCCCTGTAGCCATGTTGAGGAGGACTTGTTTGGCTTCTTCCTTGGAGAGCCGTTGGTGTTGGAGCAGTTGGTTGAGAATTGCTTTCATGGGCTAGCTATTGATCCAGTTTTCCAATATTTTCTTTCCGTGAGGAGTCAAAATGGATTCGGGATGGTATTGAACTCCTCGAACGTCATAAGTTTTGTGTCTGAGCGACATGAGTTGGCCTTGTTCGTCCACTGAAGTGGCTTCCAGGACTTCGGGAAGCGGACTGGCGACCACCCAGGAGTGGTAGCGCCCAACTTCAAGAGTTTTTGGAAGCCCTTTAAAAAGGACATCCTCGAGGATAATGGTTACGGGTGTTGCTATGCCGTGATACACTTGGTCCAGATTCAGGAGGGACCCTCCAAAAACTTCGCCTATGGCCTGTTGACCTAAGCAGATACCCAAGATTTTTTTAGTGGGGGCATAGCGTTTAATGGCTTGTTTCAGCAAACCCGATTCGTCAGGGATTCCAGGTCCGGGGGAGAGCAGGAGGTAGGGATAGGCTTCCACTTCGTCCAGATCAAATTGATCGTTGCGCTTTACGGTGACTTCGCAATTCAGTTCTTCTAAATAATGTACCAAATTGTACGTGAAAGAATCGTAATTATCGATCACAAATACTTTTTTCATCTACGTGCTGGTTTTGGTTTTAAATAAGCCAGATGGATTTCCAGGGGATTTGCATTTTTGTTTTGGCTCATAGGTTTAAACGGTTTCTGCTAGAGTTAGTGCCTTGTCTAAAGCACCTAATTTGTTGTACACTTCTTGCAATTCACTTTCGGGGACGGAGTTGGCTACGATCCCTGCACCCGCTTGGTAATGCAATTCGTTGTTTTTACTTAAAAAAGAACGGATGATGATGGCGTGATTGAAATTGCCGTCAAAATCCAAATAACCGATTGCCCCTCCGTAAAAATTACGTTTGGTATTTTCATAGCGATCGATTAGTTGTAAGGCTTTGTGTTTGGGTGCGCCACTGAGGGTGCCCGCTGGAAAGGTGTCGGCCACGACACGAAAGGTTTTGGCGGCTTCTTTCATTTTGCAGGTTACTTTGGAAACCAAATGAATGACGTGGGAATAAAATTGGATTTCCCTATTTTTTTCTACCACCACCTCAGAGCCGTTTCGACTTAAATCGTTTCGGGCGAGATCGACCAGCATGACATGTTCGCTGTTTTCTTTGGGATCTTTGGAAAGTGCTCGAGCTGCTTCCGCATCTTGTTTGTCATTTCCTGTTCGTTTGAAGGTTCCTGCAATGGGATGGATTTCAGCCCTGCCGTCCTGGACCACCAGTTGTGCTTCAGGAGAACTTCCGAAGATTTTAAAGTTCCCGTAATCAAAATAAAATAAATAAGGAGAGGGGTTAATGGATCTTAAGGTGCGGTACACATTAAAATCATCCCCTTTAAATCCTTGACTAAAACGTCGGGATAAAACCAATTGAAAAACATCTCCACGATAGCAATGTTGTTTCCCTTTCTCCACAAAATCCAGAAATTGAGCATCGGTTAAATTGGAGTGTTTCTCTCCTGTTTTTTCAAATCCAAATTTGGAGGGTTGTTTGCCGTTGATGAGTCGTTCCAGTTGATCGAGATTGTGGGCATCATCCATTCGGTGGGAAAACAAATGGGCTTCGTGATTAAACAAGCTGATGGCAATGATGTTTTGATAAACTGCGTAATAAAGGTCTGGGATTCCTTGGCTTGGCTTGCTTTGGTCCAGATCCAATTGCTCGAAGTATTGAACCGCATCATGGGCAATGTATCCAAAAATCCCGTTACTGATGAATTTAAAGGGGAATTTTTCAGATTCAAACCACTGGGAAAAGCGGTGTATTTTTTCTGGTATATCGGTTTGTTTGTCTACTTGGAGAATTTCCTCGGTTCCGTCAGGGAATTGGGTACGGAGTTGTCCGTCCTTGAGTTCTATGGAAGCGATGGGGTTACAACAGATATAAGAAAAGTCGTTGTTGTTTTCGTGATAGTCACTGCTCTCTAACAGCAAACTGTGAGGAAAGACATCTCTTACTCTGAGGTACACACTTACCGGGGTGAGGGTGTCCGCTAATATTTTTTTGTGTTTTGTTTGAAGTGTAAAACGCTTCATAGGGTAATCTCAATTAAAAAAGGCTTGTCGTGATGACAAGCCTTAGAATTATAGTTACGGGTTGATTCACGAGTTCATTGCTGAAGTCTGTACCACCATCCGTTTCTTAAAATTATTGTTCGGTTCATTAAATCAAATATAGTATAAATTGTTTGTAACCCAATCTCCGAACAATAATTATTTTTTTGCGTGGGATCCATCACAAAATCCCTCAGGATTTTGAGTGTTTCCACATCCGCATTTAGGTCGATTTATTTTCATGTTAAAATACTAAATTAATCTCTAATTCAAATTCATCATAGATGGCTTTGTCTCCGAGGTTATCGAAAAAACTGTTTGATCCATAACGAATGTCGTATTTTGAACGGTCCACGACTAATTTGGTACTTCCTGTGTTTCCTTCAACATGCATTTCAAAAAGAACAGGATTGGTGATTCCTTTGATGGTTAAATTGGCCTCCATAGCGTAGTGATTTTTCATTTTCATTTCACTTTTAGTGATGCTTAGAGTAGCCGTTGGGAATTTTTCAACTCCAAAAAAATCATCCGATTTTAAATGACCTTCAAGTTTATCTTTGTATTCACCTGTAAGATCAGTAGCGTAAAGACTTTGCATGTTTACAGTAAAGGTTCCGCCAGCAATTTGGTCATTTTCCATCACCAATTCTCCATCGGCGAGTTGGATAAAACCTTCGTGTTGACCCGTTACTTTTTTAGCCAACCAATGAATTTTACTTTTTTCTGCATCCACTTTAGTGATAGTAGATTGGCTCCATGTCAATGTCGCAACTAGAACAAGTGCGAGGGTAATCATTTTCTTTTTCATAACAATTTTTGTTTTTTTTAATTAAAATTTACTTGATTGAGAAGTGAAATAAACATCTCTTTTTCACCTTGCGAAAAATGACCCACCATCTTCTCTTCCGTTCGATCTACGATTGGATCGATTTCTTTTAAGAGGGACAGTCCTTCTTCAGTGATAAACAATTCTATTTTCCTTCTATTTTCTTCACAAACGGTGCGTTCCACATAATTTTTCTCTATCAACTTATCAATTAATCGGGTGGTGTTACTCATCTTGTTCACCATGCGTTCTTGGACGGTTGATAAATTGGCAGCAACTCCCTGTTGACCTCGCAAGATGCGAAGGACATTGAATTGTTGTAAGGAGATGCCAAAAGGCTTTAAATCCAGAGCCAAAAGATCGTTCACAGCGCAACTGGTTTTGATGATATGAATAATTAATTTTTTAGAGGTCATTAATAATTGTAACTACAACATTTGTCGATACAAATATAAACAATAAATTCACTATTCCAATTTTTTTTTGATTTGTTTGAAATCCTTAGCTGTTGTACATTAGCCAAAAAAAACGATGGATTTATCCCAGCACGAGTGGACGACTCAACAAGCTCAAGCTTCCGACAGCATCATCCTTGACGTTCGTACTCCAGAGGAATATGAAGCAGGTCATATAATCAATGCTCAATTACTCGATATTCGCGATCCTCAAGGCTTTATGTCTGGTATGGACGAATTAGACAAATCACAAACCTATTTTGTTTACTGTCGATCAGGTGCACGAAGTGCACAAGCTTGTGAACTCTTTAAACAACAAGGAATTGAAAATTGTTATAACCTTTTAGGTGGAATTTTAGAATGGCAGGGTGAGTTAGCCTAAGCCTTTTTTTTTTACAGCTTCCCCAAGCTTACTTATGAAAGAATCCCTACTGCACTATTTGTGGCGTTTTCAGAAATTTTCCAAAACGGAATTGCGGACGACTTGTGGTCAGGCGATTCAGATCCTTTTTCCTGGACAGCTCAACACGCTTGGTGGGCCTGATTTTTTGGAAGCCAAAATTTATTTGGATCAGTTGTACTGGTCTGGGGCTGTAGAATTGCATTTGAATGCTTCCGATTGGTATCGTCACGGCCACCATCAAGACCGCGCCTATGACAATGTTATTTTACACGTGGTTTGGGATGCGGATATGGATGTGAGTTATCCCAGCGGGAAGTCCATACCTACTTTAGATTTAAGTTGTTATGTCGATAAGGCGAGTTTGAATCAGTATCAAAATTCCTTTCTCCAGAAGCCTAAATTTATTGCTTGCGAAAAGGAGATTTCACATTTTTCAAAAGCCCGATGGGTTTCTTTTCAAGATCGACTTTTTGTGGAACGGATGGAACAACGCGTCGGGGAGGTCCGTTTCCTTTTAAAACAAATGAAAAACGATTGGGAAGCCGTTTTATTTGTGATGCTTTCCAAGGGGTTTGGTTTAAATTGTAACGGTCTGGCATTTTATCAAATGGCACTGCAGATCCCATTTAAAAGAGTCCTTCAGTTGCGGGAAGACCCCCTACACTTAGAAGCCCTTTTTTTCGGACAATTGGGTTTGCTCGATCCTCCTTATAAAAGTAGCTATCAGGAAGAGCTGCATACACAGTATTCCTATTTTAAAACCAAATACATGCTGGAGGCAACGGCCAAAAGTAAGGTGCAATTTGCTCGATTAAGACCGGCAAACTTTCCAACGATTCGCATGGCTCAATTGGCCCAAATCTATGTGAAAACACCCGCACTTTTTGATGCCGTGGTGCGCCAAACTACACCCAAAGCCTGCTACTCCCTTTTTTCAACTGCAGCGAGTGCCTATTGGACGACTCATTTTAATTTCGGTCTAAAGAGTAAACCCCAACTTAAAAAAATCAGCTCCAGTTTTTTTGATTTACTCTTGATCAATACCCTGATTCCCATTCGATTTGCCTATGCCAAATACACTGGACAATCGGGAGAAACCTCCCTTTTTGAATGGGCGGAAACCGTACCGGCAGAAAAAAATCGGATTTTAAATACCTTTAAAAAATATCAAATACCGCAGTTGAATGCTGTGGGAAGTCAGTCCTTGCTCCATTTGTACAAAAATTATTGCATTCCAAAAAAATGCCTTTCCTGTCAAGTGGGTTTTGAATTGATGAAGTCCTCTTGAAAACAAGAGGCACTTTACTTGAAAAAAAGTAACTTTGATTTTATGAAAAAATCCACACCCGTTCGACTGTTTTTTGAAAGAAATGGATTTGCCGTGTGTACCCGTATGGCAGATGTTTTGGGGATGAAGGTTAAAAGTGTCCGGCTATTTTTTATCTATGCCTCGTTCACTACCCTAATCGGAGGATTTTTACTTTACCTCATTCTTGCCTTTTGGATAAAACTCAAGGACATGATTTACACAAAAAGAAGTTCTGTTTTCGACCTATAATTAAAAATGCATTTTTTTAGATCCCCACTTACTCGAGCTTTTACGCTGCTACTTTTCGTACTGCTATTCGGCACCTTGGGTTTTTATTTCATCGAAACAGACTACTCCCTTTTTGACGCCTTGTATTTATCGGTAATCACGTTGAGTACTGTGGGTTATGGAGAGGTTAGGGAATTGTCCACTTCCGGAAGGTCTTTTGCGATATTTTTTATTCTTCTTGGATTTATGATCGTTGCCATAGCCTTTCGATTTATTGTGGAGCATTTGGCCTTAGGTTGGAGTGTAAAAAGTTGGAAACAAAAAAAAATAGAGGAATGATAAATGAATTAAATGAGCATACTATTGTCTGTGGATTCGGACGGAATGGTCGGCAAGCCGTAAAGCGGTTAAAAAAACACCAACAACCCTTTGTGGTGGTGGAAACGAATGAAGAACTCATCGCTGAAAATGAAAAAGACCTCTTGTTTTACAAAGGGAGTGCGCTTTCGGATGAGGTGTTGGAAGCCGTTGGCATAAAACGAGCAAAAAATTTAATTTGTGCCCTACCCGATGACGCAGACAATCTCTTTGTGGTTCTATCGGCAAGGCAACTAAAGAAGGATATCGTGATTGTAAGTCGTGTTTCCGAGGAGCGCAACCAAACCAAATTAGCTTTAGCAGGAGCCAACCATGTCATTATGCCAGATAAAATTGGTGGAGATTATATGGCGGCATTGCTTACCGTTCCGGATTTGATTCATTTTTTAAGTGCATTGGATTGGTGGCAAGAAGAGACCAGTCCGAATGTTGAGGAGCTGAAATTAAACGCCATCCCCCAAAAATTTCAAAATAAATCCTTAGCTGAAATGGAGTTGCGAAAACACACGAATTGTAATGTAATTGGTTATCGGGATGCAAAGGGAAAGCAATATATCAATCCCGATGCACACATGGTTTTGGAGTCCGAGGGGAAACTCATCATTCTCGGTACTCGAGATGCCATAAAAAAATTAAACCAAATGTTTCAGTTGGATTAGTTTGTTTTTCCTTCCCTTTTTTGCATCTTGACGTCCTAAACGCTATATAGATCCTTATGAATCTTTTCAATCACAAAAAATTTAATTTCTTTCTCCTTTTATTTGCCTTTAGTTCGCTTCCTGCCTTTGCTCAAGAAAAAGGGTTGGATGAACGAATCAATGAGGCGTTTACTCCAATTGCAAATTGGTGGGAAGGTTTGATACTTCACAACTTTTTAGGGACAGAAGTTCCAACCATCATCATCTTACTCGTAGGAGGGGCCTTGTTTTTTACCCTTTATTTTGGGTTTGTCAATGTGCGTCGATTTCCTACTGCCATCAATACCGTTCGAGGAAAATACGACAGTATCGATCATCACGAAGCAGGGAATCCTGAGCTGGCTATAGCGGGAGATATTAAGGGAACAATTTCTGACGAAAGTAAGGAAGGGGAAGTGAGTCACTTTCAAGCACTTGCTACAGCGGTTTCGGGAACGGTTGGAAATGGAAATATAGCGGGTGTTGCTTTGGCCATAGCCGTGGGGGGTCCGGGAGCTACGTTTTGGATGATTTTATGCGGGCTTTTAGGGATGTCCACCAAATTTGTTGAATGTACCCTGGGGGTAAAATATAGGGATATCGGAGAAGATGGAACCGTATATGGAGGTCCGATGTATTATTTGACGAAAGGATTAAAGGAAAGGGGTTTTGCAACCTTAGGAAAAGTGCTTGCGGGAATTTTTGCATTCCTTTGTGTGGGTGCCTCGTTTGGTGGAGGAAATGCAGCCCAATCCAATCAAGCAGCCATGCAATTGGTCGGCTCATTTGGGATGACAGGAGGAAGTGCCCGAACGATTATTGGAGTCTTGATGATGATTCTTGTAGGGATCATCATTATCGGAGGAATTAAACGAATTGCAGCGGTTACCGAAAAAGTAGTGCCGCTTATGGCGCTGATGTATATCATCGCTTGTCTTTATATTATACTGACTAACTTTAGCTTTGTTGACGACGCCTTTGGTATGATTTTCAACCAAGCATTTAATCCTCAAGCTGGACTTGGAGGTTTGTTGGGGGTATTGATTACAGGGTTTCGGCGTGCCGCTTTTTCTAACGAGGCAGGAGCAGGTTCCGCTTCCATTGCCCACTCGGCAGTAAAAACCAATTACCCAGCTTCCGAAGGACTTGTTGCTCTACTCGAGCCCTTTATCGATACGGTTGTGATCTGTACGATGACAGCTTTGGTAATCATCATTTTTAATGGAGACAATACCGTTTTTGATTACGGCGGCGTAGGAGGTGTCGTGATGATCGACGGTGTGCCAGCAGAAGGATCTGGAATTACGGCAGCGGCCTTTTCAAAATACATTGCTTTTTCAGGTCCCTTTTTGACCATAGCCGTTGTCCTTTTTGCAATTTCAACCATGATCTCGTGGTCCTATTACGGCCTTCAATCCTGGATGTATATTTTTGGAAAGAGTAAAGTTTCTGAGTTGACTTACAAAGGTTTATTCTTACTGTTTATCGTGATTGGAGCGGCAGGGGACATGTCTTCGGTTTGGGCTTTCTCTGACGCCATGATATTGGCATTGGTTTTCCCGAACATGGTAGGACTGCTCCTCTTGTTCCCTAGGGTTCGTGAAGAATTAAACAGTTATCTGACTGCAATTGCAGGAATGAAAAAAGGATAGTATGCCAGAGAAGTTCCCGATTGTGCTTTCAAAATCACAAAGAGGAGCCTTGCTATTACTCTTGAGTTTTCTTTTTCTAATCCCTGCACTACGACTCTCTGATGCTGAACGCATAACAGAAGGGCAGATTCAGGATCGATATGCAGATTTCCAACGTCTATGGAAACCTCTTGAGTCGAATCAAAAAGAGCCTAGGGTCCAGTCCTTTACCTACAACCCCAATTATTTGACCGATTACCGAGCCTATCGGCTGGGGATTCCAACGCAAGCTTATGATCGGCTCATGGAGCATAGAGCTCAGGGTCGTTTTGTTAATTCCATTGAGGAATTTCAACAAGTGACGGCCGTTTCCGACAGTCTTTTAAAAGTTTTAGAATCCCAATTTCGATTTCCGAACTTTTATAAAACAACCGTTAAAAAAAGACCCTTGCAAAAGCAGGATTTAAATACCGCAACTGCTGCTTCTTTAGAAAAAATCAACGGCATTGGACCTGTGCTTTCTCAACGAATACTGAAATACCGAAAACGATTATCTGGTTTTTCAACTATCGACCAGTGTTATGAGGTGTATGGGCTGGACAGCCTGGTGGTAGCAAGATTGCTCCAGCGGTTTGAGATTCAAACCCCTCCTTCTATACAGAAGTTGGACCTCAATAAAGCAACACTCAAAGAGTTGAGGGATTTGCCTTATCTGGATGAGGAAGATGCACGAAAAATTGTAAGTTATCGAACACAAAATAATGGGATTACCCTTTCGATTCTGTCTGAACTTTTCGTAAATTACCCAAACAAACTCGAGAGAATAAAACTATATTTGCATTAAAAATTACGCTATGATCGATTTTGAAACCCAAGCTGAAATCAAAATCTCGGACACCCAAAGAATGGTTTATGAAGCTGCACGAGACTTTGCAGTCCAATACATAAAACCCAAGGTAATGGAGTGGGATGAAGCCCAATTTTTTCCAAGAGAACTTTTTGTAAAAGCTGCAGGTTTAGGATTTATGGGGATGCTTATACCCGAAGAATACGGGGGATCTGGCATGGGGTATCACGAATACGTAACGCTTATTCAGACAATATCAACCGTTGACCCTTCTATCGGTTTATCTATCGCAGCACACAATTCACTTTGCACCAATCACATCTATGCTTTTGGAAATGAAATGCAACGATCGAAGTGGTTGCCCGATTTGTGTTCAGGGAAATCGATAGGCGCCTGGGGCTTAACGGAGCACAACACGGGTTCTGACGCCAAAGGAATGACCACTACAGCCAAAAAAGAAGGTGATTTTTGGGTTTTGAACGGGACCAAAAACTTTATCACCCATGGGATCTCAGGAGAAATTGCCGTAGTGATTGCTCGTAATGGAGAAAAAGGAGATAATCGCGGAATGACCGCCTTTGTTGTAGAACGAGGGACCCCTGGTTTTTATGCAGGAAAAAAGGAAAACAAACTTGGTATGCGAGCATCAGAGACTGCGGAAATGGTTTTTGATCAATGTAAAATACCCGATGAAAATAGACTTGGACCTGTCGGTGACGGCTTTATTCAGTCCATGAAAATTTTGGATGGAGGTCGGATTTCAATTGCGGCACTCTCCCTTGGCGTAGCTAAAGGAGCTTACCAGGCTTCCCTATCCTATTCCAAAGAGCGCAAACAATTTGGCAAGTCCATCAGTAGTTTTCAGGGGATTTCATTTAAGCTAGCCGATATGGCGACTCAGATCGAAGCGGCTACATTGCTTACTCAAAAGGCAGCTGAAATGAAAAACAAAAATTTAAACGTGACCAAACAAGGAGCCATGGCAAAATTGTATGCTTCTGAAGTATGTGTCAACGTAGCCAATGAAGCGGTACAAATTCACGGCGGGTATGGGTTTACTAAAGACTTTCCTGTAGAGAAATTTTTCAGAGATTCTAAACTGTGTACCATCGGAGAGGGAACCAGTGAAATCCAAAGGCTGGTCATCGCCCGTAAGATTTTAGAATAAACGGGATCAAGCTCACAAATCTGGGGTTGTTTTCTCAGATTTTGTAGTCTTTCTTCAGCTGAAAATCAAGTGAATTGTCAAAGCTTCAAAGTTTTAAAACAAAAAAAGTAAATGTAAGGTTGCTCTCAATAAGTTTTCTATATTTGCAACCATTATGAAAGGAGGTGCCATTTTATGTTAATTATACCCATTAAGGACGGAGAAAATATCGATCGCGCATTAAAGCGTTTCAAAAGAAAATTCGATAAAACTGGAGGGATGCGTCAATTACGCGCTCGAAAACAGTTTGTAAAACCTTCTGTCATCAACAGACAAAAAATACAAAAAGCGCAGTACATTCAACATCTTCGAGATAACGAGTCCATCTAGGCTTTTTTTTTAATATTTTTAACAACGTTGTTCAATGAATTTTTTAAATTTATGGAATAACGTTTTTTTATGCCCGTTAAACCCTTTTTAGACTATTTGCTGTACGAGAAAAAGTATTCCCTTCATACTCATAAAGCCTATCAGTCCAATTTAGAGGCATTTCAAGAATTTATCGCCAATACTCCTGCTGGAACTCAAGACCTCGAGGGAGTCAGTTATGGCGAAATACGATCTTGGATAGTCGATCTTATCAAGCAGGGCAACAGCACAAGAACGGTGAATCGCAAACTTTCTGTTTTGCGATCGTATTACAAATTTTTAGTCCGTATTGGCAGTGTAGAGGTTTCTCCATTAAAAGAACACAAAGCCTTAAAAATGGCTTCCAAGGTTCCCTTGCCTTTTTCAGAACAAGAAGTTATTGCGGTTTTGGAAGGTGATTTTTTTCCTGACAGTTATACCGGCGTACTTGAAAAAACGATCTTGAATTTATTTTACTACACAGGAATTCGAAGAAGTGAACTTATCGAGTTAAAAACCAATAATGTGGACCTCTCTTCAGGAGTATTGAAGGTTTTAGGGAAACGAAATAAAGAACGAAGAGTTCCCCTTTTACCCCAAATGTGCAGTCAAATGTGCGTTTTTAACCACACCTTGGATCAAGAGGGTGTGGAAAGAGCTGGAACCTATTTTTTTGTATCTTCTAAAGGGAAGAAGCTCACCGAAGATTTCGTGTATCAAACGGTACGAAAATATTTCAGTCAGACCACAACAAAAATTAAAAAAAGTCCACACGTCTTGAGGCACAGTTTCGCGAGTCATTTATTGGATCAAGGGGCGGGACTAAATGCGATCAAAGAGCTTTTAGGGCACAGCAGTATCGCTGCAACTCAACATTATACCCACAGCAGTATGTCAAAAATTCAGGAAGTCTATAAAAAAGCACATCCTAGAGAAAAAAAGAATAACCTTTAAAATTAGAATATATGATGACCATTCACTTTCGGGCTGTCAATTTTACAGCAGACGCAAAACTCAAAGAATTTTCTAAGGAGCGAATTGAGAAGCTCGCCTTATTTCACAACCAAATTTTAGAAGTGTTTGTTTTTACTAAGGTAGAGAACAGTACAGATGGTATAAATAAATGGGCAGAGCTTAAAATATCTATCCCTGGAGATGACATCGTAGTCAAGAAAATATGCCGCACCTTTGAGGAGGCCATCCATACTGCAGCCCAAAGTGCAGAGCGAATTTTAAAGCGACGAAAAGAAAAAATAAGAGCCTAAATACGATTTTTAATTTTTTCTTTTGAAACCATGAAAAATAGCATTTAATTTGCATTCGATTTTGGGAAACCAAATTCAAAAAGCCGATGTAGCTCAGCTGGCTAGAGCAGCTGATTTGTAATCAGCAGGTCGTGGGTTCGAGTCCCTCCATCGGCTCTAAGTTTAAAGAACAAGAAATTGTTCAGATTGCAGTAACTGAATTCACATGCCAGTTTTGTGAAAACGATCATTGAAAAGGGGAGATACTCAAGCGGCCAACGAGGACAGACTGTAAATCTGTTGTTTTTTAACTTCGCAGGTTCGAATCCTGCTCTCCCCACTCAAATTTTGTAAAATAAAAGCGAAAAGTTTTTATCTTTACAGCGAATTACCAATACTGTTTTGCGTTGCAATTCAGTTCTAAAAGCGAGAGTAGCTCAGTTGGTAGAGCGTCAGCCTTCCAAGCTGAATGTCGCCGGTTCGAACCCGGTCTCTCGCTCTTTTTTTTTGCCGATGTAGCTCAGGGGTAGAGCGTTTCCTTGGTAAGGAAGAGGTCAGGAGTTCAAATCTCCTCATTGGCTCTCTCAAATCCTCAGAATTCCCAACAAAATTTATGGTTCAGTGTAAAAAGCAATAAATTGTTTTTCTACGCTGTTGCAGCTGTTTTTTGTTTTTGGAAATCATTTCAACTGTTGAATCAATTCTAGGGTTTCTTTTTTTGAATTCATCATTCTATTAGGAAAGCTTCAATTATCTTTAAACCTTATTCTTATACTATTAGATTATTTTAAACTTGAATTATGAAAAAACTTTTTGCTCTTCTTTCAATTTTTACCCTGTCTTTTACCCTTCAAGCACAGGAGTCTGCTGAGGAAACTTCAGAACCTAAAAACCGGCTCAATATAGGATGGGCGTACTACGGGAGGGGAAATGGGATTTCCGTAGTAGCCGACCGTGAATTTTTTGGAATCCTCACTCAGGGTGTGGGTTTTGAGGAATATCTTGTCGATGAAGAATTAGAGAGTTCCTTTTTCTTAGTCACAGACCTCCATTTGGAACAACTTTTTGGCCTCACTTCAGGCGTAGAAATCTATCCTGGGGTCGAATATGGGAGTTTTGACGGAGTCTTTGAATTCCATCCTTACCTTGGTTTTTCTGTTCCAATTAAAGAGAAATTAGGACTTTACACCGAGTTAGGAACTCGAGGTGTTTTTGGATTGTATTTTAGGTTTTAACTGATTCGTGAGACGAGATTTACGTAGAATTGTTTTTTGATTTCACCAGCAGTTCCCTAAATTAGAGCTCAAATTCAAAAAAAAACATGTTATCTCATAATATATCTAGTAAAATTCGCAGTATACTTCCCCTTTTTTGTTGTCTCCTAATTTTGGGGGCGTGTCAAAATAACACTCAAACCGCTGAAGACTGGCAGGTTTTGTTTGACGGAAGCTCAACGGAGGGATGGAGAGCCTACAATGGCGATGCCATGCCTCCAGGATGGAAAATAATCGAGGGTGTTTTGACATTTAAAACAGAGCAGATTCTTGAGAGCGACTACGATTATAAAGGAAGTCGTGACATCATTTATGGGGCAGAAGAATTTGATAATTTTGAGCTTTATGTGGAATGGAAAATACCCGTTGGAGGAAATAGCGGAATATTTTATCACATCAAAGAAGGATACGGCGGACCCCCTGAAGTTTCTCCAGAGTACCAGTTGATTGACGATGAAAACTACGCATCCATACACGACCTTGTGGCGTATAACACCAGCGTTGGTTTTGAAAACCCAGCAGAGCTTCATCCCCTACAGCAAACCGCATCCGATTATGCCATGTACGCCGCTGATCCAACAATGAAGGAACTCAATCCAGCAGGGGAATGGAACTCCTCTAAAATTGTTTTTACCGAAGCCCAAGTGGAATATTGGCTCAACGGAAAAAAGGTGTTGTCCTTTGTTCCTTGGTCAGATGATTGGTACGCGCGAAAGAATTCTGGAAAATGGGACAGTACCCCCGATTACGGAAAGTTTAAAACAGGATATATCGGCTTTCAAGATCACGGAAGTAATCTGTGGTTTCGAAACATCAAGATCCGAAGACTTTAAATTCAACGAATCTTGATAATTCTTTTTATTTAGGACTATACCGATAGACTCCTCTTTTTTTATTGTCTCGGTAAAGGGAAAACTGCGATTGGATTTCAGGATCCAACGCTTCCCATTGGGTTTTTGTCATGAAGATGAAAAATGCCGTTTTTAAAGTAATTTTTTCTAGGAACTCCTCCCGGGTAAGTAAGGCCACTTTTCCTTTGCTGTAAAATTGACTGGAATAGGTTTTTTTCTCCAAAGCATACCAAGGAAGATCCTCGGTTGCAGCTTCAATCAAATATTTGTCGGTCGTATTTTCATAGAGGGGTTTGGCAAAACCGCTGAGGTAAATTGCAAGGAGAAGGAGAGGCAAACCTAACGCTATGGAGGTGTAGGTTTTTTTGTATCGGAGATCTTGCCAGTAGTAAACAATCCCGAGTGCAATAGGCAAACAGCTGGGAAGAATATAGGGGTGAATCAAACTTTTTGAGGTAGTGAAAAAGAACGGCGTCCAAAGTGCCCACAAGCTTAAAAAAAGAAGCCACGGTTGCTGAATAAAACTTTTTCCTTTCCGAAGGACTAAATGAAACATTGCGATTGACCATGGAACTAAGAAAGCCACTAAAAAGAGCCACGCTATTCCCATAGGTTGCTGTTTTGGAAAACCGTATTTATCCCCTTTCCATTCGGAATTAAAATAGCGTTCAAAGTGTTCTCCTACGAGAAAGTAATCAAGAAACCCAGGGGTTTTGACTTCAGCCATCCCATACCAGGGGAGGCTAATAAGGAGTGTGAGTGCAGTTCCAGAAAACCAAGGGAGTTTGGAAAATACTTTTTTGAAATTTTTGGTCAGTAAAACCCAGATCCCCAAAGGGGGTAGGGTGAGTACGCCCACGATCGGACCTTTCGCCAAAAGTCCGATACCCAAACCAGCGAAAAACAAATAACCCCAATAGCGTTTGGAGTGTTCTTGCATCGCTTCCCAAAATCCCAGCATCGTCATTGCGATGCTTAGCGTTAAAAAAGTATCTGTGGAGACAACTCCAGCATGGAGATAAACTTCGGGCAGGCTAATGAAAATAATTCCAGGCAAGTAATAAGCTTGCTGAGGGTTTGTTCGGTATTTGCTGATAAAAAGAGCAAGTAAAACCACCACGATAAGGTAGGGGAGACGAACAAAAAATTCGGCCGAACCAAAAATAGAAATTGACCCGGCTGAGGCCCAAGTGGACAAAGGAGGTTTTGCCCAAAAGGGGATGCCGTAATCGATTTGAGGGGTAATCCAATTCCCGGTTTCACTCATGATACGTGCGATTTCTCCATATCGAGCTTCGGTTTTGTCCATAAGTGGGAGCACGGCATTAAAGAGCATTCGAAGGATTACCAATGCCCAAAAAACAAGAGCATAACGATGGGTGTAACAGAAGGATTTTATAGGTGTGATCATCGGTACTTTTTATAAATAGTATACAACTCCAGCCAGAGGACAAAACCATACGTCCATTTGATTTTTGAATCGCCCTGGTCTTTCCATTTAGCTAAAGGCACTTCCAAACTAAAGGATTTAAACCCAGAAGTCCCAAAATGCTTTTTTAAACGGAAAAACACTTCAACATCAAATAACCATGGAGAAAGAAAAGGTTCTTGAAAAGCGATTTTGGCGCTTTGTTTGGTAAAAATTTTACAGCCACATTGGGTATCGTAAACGGACAAATTCAATATTCCTGAAATTGCCGTAGCAATGATCCTACCCACCAAAAAACGGAACCACTTTCGCTCAATGGTATTGTCTATTTTTTTAATTCTTGAGCCAAACACAAATTGGGTTTTGGAATTGATTTTAGTAGCCAAAAGAACGCATTCCGCCGGTTCGGTGGAAAGGTCTGCATCCAAAAAAGCAAAGGTGTCAAAAGAGTTGTTTTTGAGGGCGTGTTGCATCGCTTTTTGTATGGCGTTTCCTTTTCCAGAATTGACTTTGCAATCCAGGACTTGAACTTGGGTGGGATATTTTGTTTGAAAGGCATCCAACACACTAAGGGTGGTATCTGTAGAGCCGTCGTTTACAAAGTGGACGCCAACCTCAGGGAAATCCTCTATAAAAGTCTGATAATCCGCAATGGGGAGTCTGTTGGCTTCGTTAAAACAGGGTACAATAATGCACAATTTCATGCTTTAGTCCTAATATTATTATGGCATGGATTTAAAGGGTGTAACTCCCTTTTGCAAAGAAACAAAAAAAGGGAGCGACTCGGGGGAAATAAAAAACTTCAGTCAAAAAAAGGTTGAATATAAAGTTCTGAATTTAAATGAGATGCTTTGTAACAGAACCCTTTTTGTTCTGGAGAAGATTAAAAAGCTCCTGAGGAATAGAATTTAATTCAAAAAAAATACGTAAAAGAAACGGTGAAAAGAAAAAAATTAATAAATTTGCGCTCCTAAAAATAACAATGAAACAACAATAATTATGGCTAAAGAAACATTTGACCGGTCAAAACCCCACTTAAATATTGGAACAATTGGTCACGTAGATCATGGTAAAACGACTTTAACTGCAGCGATTACAAAAGTATTAGCAGACGCAGGATACTCTGAGGCTAGAAGCTTCGATCAAATCGATAACGCTCCTGAAGAGAAAGAACGTGGTATTACCATCAACACTTCTCACGTAGAATATCAAACTGCAAATCGTCACTATGCCCACGTTGACTGTCCGGGTCACGCCGATTATGTAAAGAACATGGTTACTGGTGCCGCTCAAATGGACGGTGCGATACTTGTTGTTGCAGCTACAGACGGTCCTATGCCACAAACTAGAGAACACATCCTATTAGGTCGCCAGGTTGGTGTGCCACGTATTGTTGTTTTCTTGAATAAAGTGGACATGGTAGACGACGAAGAATTATTAGAATTAGTTGAAATGGAAGTAAGAGAATTACTTTCTTTCTATGACTATGATGGTGACAACACCCCTGTTGTTTTGGGATCTGCACTTGGTGCACTTAATGGAGAACCCAAATGGGCAGACACTGTTTTGAAATTAATGGAAGAAGTTGACGTTTGGATTGAATTGCCAAAACGTGACGTTGACAAAGATTTCTTGATGCCTGTTGAAGATGTATTTTCAATTACAGGTCGAGGTACTGTTGCAACAGGTCGTATTGAGACTGGAGTTGCCAATACTGGAGACGAAATTGACATCATCGGTATGGGTGCTGAAAAAATGAAATCTACCATTACTGGAGTAGAAATGTTCCGTAAAATATTAGATCGAGGAGAAGCTGGAGATAACGTTGGTATCTTGTTAAGAGGTATTGATAAAGAGCAGATCAAAAGAGGAATGGTTCTTTGTAAGACCGGTTCTGTAAAACCACACGCTAAATTCAAAGCTGAGGTATATATCTTGAAAAAAGAAGAAGGTGGACGTCACACTCCTTTCCACAACAACTACCGACCACAGTTTTACGTAAGAACTACGGATGTAACTGGGAACATTTCACTTCCTGATGGAGTAGAAATGGTAATGCCTGGGGACAACCTTACGATCAATGTTGATTTGATCCAACCCATTGCATTGAGCCTTGGACTTCGTTTTGCAATCCGTGAAGGAGGTAGAACTGTTGGAGCAGGTCAGGTAACAGAGATCCTAGACTAGTTAAGATGTTTTTAAGATGACCTGAAGGTGTCCGTCATTGGCGGATACCTTTTGCGTCAAATAAAAACGGGTTTAGCTCAGTTGGTAGAGCACTGGTCTCCAAAACCAGGTGTCGGGAGTTCGAGCCTCTCAACCCGTGCAATTAAAGAAAAAGTAGAATATGATTTCATACATTAAAGATTCCTTCGAAGAACTTAAGAATAACGTTTCCTGGACAGAACGATCCGAACTTCAACGTTTGGTTGTCATTGTATTGGTATTTTCTATTTTATTTTCTTTAGCCATTTGGGGTGCCGATACGGTTTTGTCTCGTGTGATTCAATTTTACTTTAATCTCATAGGATAACCGATGGCAACTACTGTAAAAGATAAAAAGTGGTATGTTGTTCGTGCAGTAAGCGGGCAAGAAGCGAAAATCAAAGACTATATTATGTCGGAGATAACGCGTTTTGGATACGATCATTTGGTTGAGGACATTTTAGTTCCTACTGAAAAAGTAATCCAAATCCGCAACGGTAAGAAAATAAATAAAGAACGTGTTTATTTCCCTGGGTACATTATGGTGAAGGCCAACCTTACCGGGGAGCTTCCTCACATCATTAAATCGGTGACCAATGTAATTGGATTTTTAGGAGAAACCAAAGGTGGAGATCCTGTGCCATTAAGAGAATCAGAGGTCAACAGAATGCTTGGAAAAGTTGATGAATTGGCATTAACTGCAGAACATGTTTCCATTCCCTTTACGGTGGGTGAAACCGTCAAAGTTATCGATGGACCGTTTAATGGTTTTACAGGTGCAATAGAAAAGGTAAACGAAGAAAAACGCAAGCTTGAAGTTATGGTGAAAATCTTTGGGAGAAAAACTCCTTTGGAATTGAGTTATATGCAAGTAGAAAAATTATAAATGTTACACTAAATAAATAAAGTCTCGTGTAGGGCTTCCAATTTTACACGGAACATAATTCAATGAAACAATGGCAAAAGAAGTAAGTAAAAAACTAAAATTACAAGTTCGGGGAGGTGCAGCGAATCCGTCGCCACCGGTTGGACCCGCGCTCGGTGCCGCAGGAGTCAATATCATGGAGTTTTGCAAGCAGTTTAATGCAAGAACCCAAGATAAAGCTGGAAAAATTATACCAGTTGCGATTACTGTCTATGTTGACAAATCCTTTGAATTTGTCCTCAAAACACCGCCAGCGGCCGTACAACTCATGGAAGCAGCCAAAGCTAAAAAAGGTTCTGGTGAGCCCAACCGTACTAAAGTGGCAACAGTCACTTGGGATCAGGTTAAACTCATCGCGGAGGATAAAATGCCCGATCTGAATGCATTTACCATCGAGTCTGCTATGAAAATGGTAGCCGGAACAGCACGTTCAATGGGATTCAAAATTTCTGGACAAGCTCCTTTTTAAATTATTAAAACCAAGCAATGGCGAGAATTACAAAAAAACAAAAAGAAGCCCGGGCTAAAGTAGATCCCAGAAACATCTACTCGCTTAAGGAAGCTTCAGAATTGGTAAAAGAAATTACCAATACAAAATTTGATGCAAGTGTTGACTTGGCAGTTCGTTTAGGAGTAGATCCTCGAAAAGCCAATCAAATGGTACGTGGTGTAGTTACCCTACCTCATGGAACAGGTAAAGATGTGCGTGTATTAGCACTAGTCACTCCGGACAAAGAAGCAGAAGCTAAAGAAGGGGGTGCAGACTACGTTGGGCTGGATGATTACCTCCAGAAAATCAAAGAAGGATGGACGGATGTGGACGTTATCGTAACCATGCCTAGTGTGATGGGTAAACTGGGACCTTTAGGTCGTGTATTAGGCCCGAGAGGTTTGATGCCAAACCCGAAGACCGGTACCGTAACCATGGACATTAAAAAAGCAGTTATGGACGTTAAAGGCGGTAAGATCGATTTTAAAGTTGACAAGACAGGAATCGTTCATGCAGCAATCGGAAAGGTTTCTTTTACTCCAGAGAAAATATATGAAAACGCGGATGAGTTATTGAAAACCATCTTAAAATTAAAGCCTTCCACTACAAAAGGGGTTTATGTGAAAAGTGTTTTTATGTCAAGTACCATGAGTCCGAGTATCTCTATTGATACCAAATTGGGATAACGTACAAAAAATTAGCAAAATGACAAGACAAGAAAAAAACGACGCAATAGAAAACCTTAAAGAAGCTTTATCTGGGGCAAAGACCCTTTATCTGGCTGATATTGCAGGATTAAATGCTTCACAGACAACAGCGTTACGACGCGCATGTCACAAGGAGAATATCCAGTTGCAAGTGGTTAAAAATACCTTACTCGCTAAAGCCATGGAAGCTTCCACCCAAGACTTTGGAGAGTTAACGGAGATCCTGAAAGGGAATACTTCGTTAATGTTTTCTGAAACAGGAAACGCACCTGCAAAGGTGATTAAGGACTTTAGAAAAAAATCTGCAATACCAATTTTAAAAGGGGCCTTCATTGAAGAAGCCATTTATATTGGTGACGATCAGATCGATGCGCTAGTCGCAATCAAATCTAAAGATGAATTGGTTGGAGAGATCATTACATTGTTACAATCTCCTACCAAAAACGTGGTTTCAGCGCTTCAATCAGGAGGCGGGAAACTTGCTGGAATCTTAAAAACGCTTTCAGAACGCGCATCCTGATCCATAACAAGTACGCACTCGAATACATATAATAAATTCAAACAGAAAAATCAATAACATGGCAGATTTAAAAGAATTCGCAGAACAATTAGTCAACTTGACTGTAAAAGAAGTCAATGAATTGGCTAATATCTTAAAAGAAGAATACGGGATTGAGCCCGCAGCAGCAGCAGTAGCTGTAGCTGGACCTGCAGCAGGTGGAGATTCAGAAGCAGCAGAGGAAAAGTCAGAATTTGACGTAATCCTTAAAGCAGCTGGAGCTTCTAAATTAGCTGTAGTAAAATTAGTAAAAGAGTTAACAGGTCTTGGGTTGAAAGAAGCTAAAGAACTTGTTGACAATGCACCTAGTCCTTTGAAAGAAGGAATTGCTAAAGATGAAGCAGAAGCGCTTCAAAAATCTCTAGAAGAAGCTGGTGCCGAGGTTGAGCTCAAGTAGTCTCACTCCATACCATTAAAGGCATAGGCTTTTGGATTTTTCCAAAGGCCTATACCCTTTTATAGTCGAAACCATGCCCCCCTTATAGTAGTCATGACCATTAAAATATAGTTAGATGCCATTTTCAAAGAGTCAAAGAGTCAATTTCGCAGGAGCACAACACTCGCCAAACTATCCGGATTTCCTGGATATCCAAATAAAATCATTTCAGGATTTTTTCCAACTTGAAACAAAATCTGACGAGCGTAACGAAGAAGGTCTCTTCAATACGTTTAAAGAAAACTTCCCTATTACCGATACTCGAAACCAATTCGTGCTCGAGTTCCTCGATTATTTTGTTGACCCGCCTCGTTACTCTATCCAAGAGTGTATTGAAAGAGGGCTAACGTACTCTGTGCCCTTAAAAGCACGACTTAAATTGTATTGTACTGATCCAGAGCATGAGGATTTTGAAACTATTGTACAAGATGTCTTTTTAGGAACGATTCCTTATATGACACCCAGCGGTACTTTCGTTATTAACGGAGCCGAACGTATCGTAGTTTCTCAATTGCACCGTTCACCAGGGGTCTTCTTTGGTCAGTCATTTCACGCCAACGGGACAAAATTGTACTCCGCTCGTGTCATTCCATTTAAAGGATCTTGGATCGAATTCGCAACAGACATTAACAGTGTGATGTACGCCTATATCGATCGTAAGAAAAAATTACCTGTTACCACACTTTTCAGAGCTATCGGATTCGAACACGATCGGGATATCTTGGAAATATTTGATTTAGCAGAAGAAGTCAAAGTATCTAAAACTGGACTTAAAAAGATTTTAGGAAGAAAATTAGCGGCACGTGTACTCAAAACATGGCACGAGGATTTTGTAGATGAAGACACGGGAGAAGTGATCTCCATAGAGCGAAATGAGATTCTCATCGATCGGGATACCGTTATCGAAAAAGAACACATTGACGAGATTTTAGATGCAGGTGTAAAAGCCATTCTACTTCATAAAGTAGATGCTCATATGTCGGATTACGCGATCATTTACAACACCTTACAGAAAGATCCTACCAACTCGGAAAAGGAAGCCGTAGAGCATATCTATCGTCAATTGCGTAATGCAGAACCACCAGATGAGGATACTGCAAGAGGGATTATCGACAAGTTATTTTTCTCTGACCAGCGATACAATCTCGGTGAAGTGGGTCGTTATCGAATGAACAAAAAGTTGGGCTTGAATGTCGAGATGGACAAACAAGTATTGACCAAACAAGATATCATTACCATCATCAAGTATTTGATTGAATTGATTAACTCAAAAGCAGAGATTGATGACATTGATCACCTTTCTAACAGACGTGTACGAACTGTAGGGGAACAATTGTCTTCTCAGTTTGGTGTGGGATTAGCCCGTATGGCAAGAACCATCAGAGAGCGAATGAATGTTCGAGACAATGAAGTGTTTACGCCAATTGATTTGATCAATGCCAAAACCTTGTCCTCTGTGATCAACAGCTTCTTTGGAACCAACCAGTTGTCTCAGTTTATGGATCAAACCAATCCGCTTGCTGAAATTACGCACAAACGTAGACTTTCTGCACTAGGACCTGGAGGTCTTTCCCGTGAACGAGCAGGATTTGAGGTACGTGACGTACACTACACCCACTACGGAAGGTTATGTCCTATTGAAACTCCTGAAGGACCCAACATTGGACTAATTTCTTCTTTGAGTGTTTATGCAAAAGTGAACAACTTAGGCTTTATAGAAACACCCTACCGTAAAGTTGAAAATGGAAACATCAACTTAAAAGAAACCATCTACCTCAGTGCAGAGGAGGAAGAAAATCAGCTGATTGCTCAAGCCAATATTGGTTATGACAAATCAGGAAAAATTACAGATGAGAAAGTAATTGCACGAGATCAAGCAGATTTCCCACTAGTTACACCAGACCTAGTAAATTATACTGATGTAGCACCCAATCAAATTGCCTCCATTTCAGCTTCATTAATTCCTTTCTTGGAACACGATGATGCGAACCGTGCGTTGATGGGATCAAACATGATGCGTCAAGCAGTACCCTTATTGAGACCTGAATCTCCGATTGTAGGTACTGGTTTGGAAAAGCAAGTGGCTTCAGATTCAAGAGTTTTAATCAATGCTGAAAACGACGGTGTCGTTGAATATGTAGATGCAAACCGAATTGAAATTCGTTACGACTTCTCTGAAAAGGATGAATTGATCAGCTTTGACGGAAATTTAAAGTCGTACAACCTTATTAAGTTTAGAAAGACCAACCAAGGAACCTGTATCAACCTTAAACCAATTGTTAGAAAAGGAGATCGAGTTACCAAAGGACAAGTCTTGTGTCAAGGGTATGCTACCGAAGCTGGTGAATTGGCTTTAGGACGTAACATGAAAGTAGCCTTTATGCCTTGGAAAGGGTATAACTTTGAGGATGCTATTGTGATATCAGAACGTGTAGTTCGAGAAGATATTTTTACTTCTATCCACATCGATGAATATTCACTTGATGTCCGAGATACCAAATTAGGTTCTGAAGAATTGACCAATGACATTCCTAACGTGAGTGAAGAAGCTACGAAGGATTTGGACGAAAACGGGATGATCCGTATTGGTGCAGAGGTAAATTCTGGAGATATCTTGATTGGAAAAATAACCCCTAAAGGAGAATCCGATCCAACCCCTGAGGAAAAACTTTTACGTGCCATTTTTGGTGACAAAGCAGGAGATGTAAAAGATGCTTCCTTAAAAGCACCACCATCCTTACAAGGAGTGGTTATCGATAAAAAACTCTTTACGCGCTCTGTAAAAGATAAACGCAAAAGAAATCAAGATAAACTCGAACTAGACGCTCTTGAGAAACAGTTCGACGAAAAGTTTGAAGCCTTGAAAACAGTATTGGTAGAAAAACTATTTGTCATTGTCAATGGAAAAACCTGTCAAGGGGTACAAAACGATTTGGGAGAAGAAGTGCTTCCTAAAGGGAAAAAGTTTACTCTCAAAATGTTGTCCTCTGTAGAAGACTATACTCACCTTACCAAAGGATCTTGGACTACTACTAAAGAAACAAATGACCTGATTGCTGATTTGATTCACAATTACAAAATCAAAGAAAACGATCTTCAAGGAGCTTTACGTCGTGAGAAATTTACGATCAGTGTAGGGGATGAACTTCCAGCAGGAATTAAGAAACTTGCTAAAGTTTACATCGCTAAAAAACGTAAACTGAAAGTAGGAGATAAAATGGCAGGACGTCACGGAAATAAGGGTATCGTAGCCCGTATTGTTCGTGAAGAAGAAATGCCTTTCCTGGAAGATGGAACTCCGGTAGATATCGTATTGAATCCACTTGGGGTACCTTCTCGTATGAATATTGGACAGATCTATGAAACCGTATTGGGATGGGCTGGTCAAAACTTGGGTGAAAAATACTCGACCCCGATTTTTGATGGAGCAACTATTGATCAAATCAATGCGTTGACAGAAAAAGCCAACGTTCCTTTATACGGGCACTCGTATTTATACGACGGAGGAACAGGAGAGCGTTTTGATCAACCAGCAACTGTTGGAGTAATTTATATGCTGAAACTCGGACACATGGTCGATGACAAAATGCACTCAAGATCGATTGGACCGTACTCTTTGATTACGCAACAACCCCTCGGTGGTAAAGCACAATTTGGAGGACAGCGATTTGGAGAGATGGAAGTATGGGCACTTGAGGCTTATGGTGCTTCGAGTACTCTACAAGAAATTCTGACCGTCAAATCTGATGACGTGATTGGTAGAGCCAAGACCTATGAAGCCATAGTAAAAGGCGATACTTTACCTGAACCTGGCTTGCCAGAATCCTTTAACGTACTCATGCATGAGCTGAAGGGATTAGGATTAGACATTCGATTGGAAGAATAACACATTATAACAAGACAGTTAGTCATGGCAAGAAATAACGAAATTATTACTCAAAAAAAATTCAATAAGATTGCTATTGGGTTGGCATCTCCAGAAATTATTCTTGGAAACTCTCGTGGAGAGGTGCTCAAGCCCGAAACAATCAATTACCGTACACACAAACCAGAGCGTGATGGGCTTTTTTGTGAGCGTATTTTTGGTCCTGTAAAGGATTATGAATGTGCTTGTGGAAAATACAAAAGAATCCGATACAAAGGGATTGTTTGTGATCGTTGTGGTGTAGAGGTTACCGAGAAGAAAGTGAGACGCGACCGTGTAGGTCACATTAACTTAGTTGTGCCTGTAGCACATATTTGGTATTTCCGTTCACTTCCGAATAAGATCGGTTATATTTTAGGCTTACCGTCTAAGAAATTAGACATGATTATCTATTACGAGCGTTATGTAGTGATTCAAGCTGGGATTGCTAAAAACGAGGAAGGAGAGCCATTACAACCATTGGATTTCTTAACTGAAGAAGAATATTTGAACGTTCTTGAGCAAATCCCACCAGAAAATCAATACAAAGAAGACAGTGATCCTGATAAGTTCATTGCCAAAATGGGAGCAGAGTGTTTGATCGAACTTCTTTCTCGAATTGATCTTCAAGCTTTGTCTTATGAATTACGTCATAAAGCAAATAACGAGACTTCAAAACAACGTAAAACAGAAGCGCTAAAAAGACTTCAAGTCGTTGAAGCATTTCGTGAAGCAAATGAACGTGGCGAAAACCTACCCGAATGGATGATCATGAAGGTCATTCCTGTAATTCCACCGGAATTACGTCCTTTGGTACCCTTAGACGGAGGTCGATTTGCTACTTCAGACTTAAATGATTTATACCGTAGAGTAATCATCAGAAACAACCGTTTGAAACGTTTGGTTGAGATTAAAGCTCCAGAGGTAATTTTGAGAAATGAGAAGCGAATGTTACAAGAATCTGTAGATTCTTTATTTGACAACACTCGAAAGTCTTCAGCAGTAAAAACGGATTCCAACAGACCGTTAAAATCCCTTTCGGATTCCTTAAAAGGAAAGCAAGGTCGATTCCGCCAGAACTTGCTCGGTAAGCGAGTAGATTATTCAGCACGATCGGTTATCGTTGTTGGACCTGAATTAAAATTATTTGAATGTGGACTTCCGAAAGGAATGGCTGCGGAACTCTACAAACCTTTTATTATTCGAAAGATTATTGAAAGGGGAATTGTAAAAACAGTAAAGTCTGCCAAAAAAATCATTGACAGAAAAGAGCCTGTCGTTTGGGACATACTAGAAAACGTATTGAAAGGACACCCTGTATTATTAAACCGTGCCCCTACCTTACACCGTCTAGGAATTCAAGCGTTCCAACCCAAATTAATTGAAGGAAAAGCCATTCAATTACACCCTTTGGTTTGTACTGCCTTTAATGCCGATTTTGATGGAGACCAGATGGCGGTTCACTTGCCATTGGGACCGGAAGCCATACTAGAATGTCAGCTTTTGATGTTGGCTTCACACAACATACTAAACCCTGCAAACGGATCTCCTATTACAGTTCCCTCTCAGGACATGGTACTTGGGTTATACTACATGACCAAAGCGAGAAAATCAACCCCAAAACATAAAGTTAAAGGGGAAGGCTTGATTTTTTATTCCTCAGAAGAAGTACATATTGCTTTAAACGAAAAGCGCGTTGAACTCAATGCGATGATTAAAATTAGAGCTAAAGACTTCAATGAAGATGGAGAATTGGTTTATAAAATCATTGAGACTACAGTAGGACGAGTATTGTTTAACGAGGTTGTTCCTGAAGCTGCAGGATATTTCAATGTAGTTCTAACTAAGAAAAACTTACGTGAAATTATTGGAGACATTCTAAAAGTTACCAGTGTTCCTGAAACAGCTGATTTTTTAGATAAGATTAAATCCATGGGTTATGGTTTTGCATTTAAAGGAGGTCTCTCCTTTAGTTTAGGGGATATTATTATTCCACCTGAAAAACAAGACATGATCGAGGAGGCCAATGTACAGGTAGATGGAGTAATCGGGAACTACAATATGGGACTGATTACCAATAACGAACGTTACAATCAGGTGATTGACATCTGGACTTCAACCAATGCGAAATTGACTGAATTAGCAATGACGCGAATTAGTGAAGATCAGCAAGGGTTTAACTCTGTATTCATGATGTTGGATTCAGGGGCACGAGGATCAAAAGAACAAATCCGTCAGTTGACAGGGATGCGTGGTCTGATGGCGAAGCCGAAAAAATCGAATATTGGAGGAGGTGAAATTATCGAAAACCCAATTCTTTCCAACTTTAAGGAAGGGCTTTCAATTCTTGAATACTTTATCTCTACGCACGGAGCTCGAAAAGGTCTTGCAGATACCGCATTAAAAACAGCAGATGCAGGATACCTAACTCGACGACTCCACGATGTCTCTCAAGACGTTATCGTCAACATTGAAGACTGTGAAACCTTACGTGGGGTAGAAGTTTCTCCTTTAAAGAAAAACGAAGATATTGTAGAATCCCTCGGAGAACGAATTTTAGGACGTGTTGCCTTACATGATATCATAGATCCACGATCAAACGAAATCATCGTAGAAGCGGGTCAAGAAATCCAAGATAGTGAAGTTACTCGAATTGAGAACGCTCCGATCGAATCGGTAGAAGTACGTTCACCACTGACTTGTGCTGCACAATACGGGATCTGTGCCAAATGTTATGGACGAAACCTTGCTACGGGTAAAATGGTACAACGAGGAGAAGCTGTTGGGGTAATTGCCGCACAATCCATTGGTGAACCTGGAACTCAGTTGACCCTGAGAACTTTCCACGTAGGTGGGGTAGCAGGTAACATTTCTGAGGAAAACAAATTGCTCGCTAAATTTGATGGGGTAGCAGAAATTGAAGATCTCAAAACGGTTCAAGGAAAAGATTCTGAAGGAAATGACGCGGAAATCGTAATCTCAAGAACATCTGAGATTAAAATCTTAGATGCTAAAACGAAAAGTGTTTTAAGCACAAACAACATTCCTTACGGTTCTTCCCTTCATATTAAGGATGGAGCTAAACTGAAAAAAGATGCTGTAATCTGTAAGTGGGATCCATTTAACGGAGTTATCGTATCAGAATTTACTGGTAAGATTGTATTTGAAAACATTGAACAAGGGTTAACATATCAAGTTGAGATTGACGAGCAAACAGGTTTCCAAGAAAAAGTAATTTCTGAATCTAGAAATAAAAAGCTTATTCCCACCTTATCTATCGCGGATAAAAAAGGAAACATTTTGAGATCGTACAACTTACCGGTAGGGGCTCACCTTATCGTTAACGAAGGAGATCAGATTCAAGAAGGAAAAGTATTGGTGAAAATTCCACGTAAATCTGCAAAATCTGGAGATATTACGGGAGGTTTACCTCGTGTAACTGAATTATTCGAAGCACGAAATCCATCCAATCCAGCAGTAGTTTCTGAAATTGATGGGGTAGTATCTTTTGGAAAAATTAAAAGAGGAAATCGCGAGATTATTGTAGAATCCAAATTTGGTGATATCAAAAAATACTTGGTAAAATTATCCAATCAGATTCTAGTACAAGAAAATGACTTTGTAAAAGCAGGAATGCCTTTATCGGATGGTTCTACGACTCCAGCGGATATTCTCAAAATCAAAGGACCCTCTGCAGTACAGCAATATTTAGTAAACGAAATTCAAGAAGTTTATCGTTTACAAGGGGTAAAAATCAATGACAAACACTTTGAAGTAGTCGTTCGTCAGATGATGCGCAAAGTTCGAGTTATGGATCCAGGAGATACGATTTTCTTAGAAAATCAATTGGTATTCCGATACGACTTTATTCAAGAAAATGACAACCTATACGGCATGAAAATTGTTGAAGAGGTTGGGGATTCTGAAAATTTAAAGCAAGGACAAATCGTATCCTCACGCCAACTTCGAGACGAAAACTCATTGCTTAAAAGAGAAGCGAAGCAATTGGTAGTTGCACGTGATGCAGCACCTGCCACAGCTACTCCTGAATTGCAAGGGATCACCCGAGCTTCCTTACAAACCAAGTCCTTTATCTCAGCGGCGTCTTTCCAAGAAACCACGAAGGTATTGAATGAGGCTGCGGTAAGTGGTAAAGTGGACTTATTGGAAGGATTGAAAGAAAATGTAATTGTAGGACATAAAATACCTGCCGGTACAGGGTTAAGGGTTTACAATGACATCATCGTAGGTTCGAAAGATGAGTATAAAAGTCTCTTGATTGACAAAGAAGAAGAAATAACATTCTAATTCTATGAGTGATAAAAATGCCCCCAAAGAAAAGCAATTGAATATTGCTATAGATGAAAATGTAGCCGATGGTGTTTATTCAAATTTAGCCATCATCAACCATTCTACATCGGAGTTTATTGTAGATTTTATCACGGTCATGCCAGGCGCACCGAAAGCACGTGTGAAGTCTCGAGTCATTCTGACTCCAGAGCACGTCAAGCGCTTTCATAAAGCATTAGGAGAAAATATCCAGCGTTATGAAAACGTAAACGGTGTAATAGAAACCCATGAAGCTCCACCGATCCCGCTAAATTTTGGACCGGCTGGTGAAGCATAAACATTAAAAAAACCTCCTTTTGGAGGTTTTTTTATATACTGATTTATTTGCGGTTCCCTTCAGAAAATTAAAAAACTTAAAACTCTGAAGTAAAATGAAATTTTAAGCTTTTGTATTGATCTTGTGCCATTTGTAAGGAAAAGGCTGAGTCGGCTAGAAAAACGAGTTGGCCTCTTTTGTCTTGGGCTAAAAACTTTTGTTTGATTCGCGTAAACTCTTTGAATTCCGTGCTTTTTTCATCAGCTTCAATCCAGCAGGCTTTGTGAACGTTGAGGTTTTCATAAGTACATTGAGCGCTGTATTCATGGAGAAGTCGGTATTGGATGACTTCAAACTGTAGGGCTCCAACAGTACCGATTACTTTCCGCCCGTTTAAGTTCAGAGTAAACAATTGAGCAACTCCTTCATCCATCAACTGATCGATTCCTTTAGCCAGTTGTTTGGCTTTCATGGGATCGTTGTTGTTGATATATCGAAAATGTTCTGGTGAAAAGCTAGGAATACCCTTAAAATGAAGTTGCTCTCCTCCTGTTAGGGTATCTCCAATTTTAAAATTTCCAGTATCGTGAAGCCCTACAATATCTCCAGGATAGGAAATGTCCACAATTTCTTTTCGTTCAGCAAAAAAAGTGTTGGGAGAGGAAAACTTCATTTTTTTGTTTAAACGTACATGCAGATAGGGCATGTTTCGTTCAAAAGTACCTGATACCACTTTGACAAATGCGAGACGGTCGCGGTGGTTGGGATCCATATTGGCGTGGATCTTAAATACAAATCCGCTAAACTGTTTTTCTTTGGGGTCAATCAGGCGTTCTTCTGATGTTTTTGCCAATGGTTCAGGAGCGATTTCAATAAAACAGTTTAGCAGTTCTTCAACGCCAAAATTATTCAAAGCAGATCCAAATAAGACCGGCTGAAGATTTCCCGAAAGATAGCTCTTGCGATCAAAAGGGGGATAGACTCCATCGATCAGTTCCAATTCCTCTCTTAGCGTTGCCAAAGCTTTTATCCCTAAAGTAGTGGCTAATTGCGGATCATTCAAGTCTGTAAATTTGGTTTTTTTTCCAACGGTTTGTTTTTGTTCTTCTAAAAACAATTGAATATTTCGTTCCCAAATATTGTAAATTCCTTTGAAATCATAGCCCATCCCAATGGGTAGGGAAAGTGGGGTGACCTGCAATCCCAGTTTTTGTTCTACCTCGTCGAGGAGGTCGAAGGCGTCTTTACCCTCACGGTCTAATTTGTTGATGAACACGATCATCGGAATTTTACGCATTCGGCAGACCTCCACCAGTTTTTCGGTTTGTTCCTCAACCCCTTTTGCTACGTCGATCACTACGATCACGCTATCCACAGCGGTAAGGGTACGGAAAGTATCTTCAGCAAAATCTTTATGTCCAGGAGTATCTAGGATATTGATTTTTTTTTCTTTGTAAAGAAAAGCCAACACGGAAGTTGCTACAGAAATTCCCCTTTGGCGTTCAATTTCCATAAAGTCACTCGTAGCCGTTTTTTTTATCTTATTTGATTTTACAGCTCCTGCCTCTTGAATGGCTCCCCCGAAAAGAAGTAGTTTTTCCGTTAAAGTGGTTTTCCCTGCATCGGGGTGTGAGATGATCCCAAAAGTTCTTCTCCGTTTGATTTCGTCTAAAAATCCCATTCCATCAAATTTTAGCAAAAGTATTCAATTAATGTACGACCGGAAAACCCTAGGGAATAGGTTTTTGAAAAAAATATGGGTAATTTTGGAAGGCATGAAAGAAGAAGAAGTTATATTGGTAGATGTAGAGGATAACCCTATTGGGACTTTACCTAAAATGGAAGCTCATGAAAAAGGAGTTTTACATCGTGCCTTTTCCGTATTTATTTTGAATAACAAAGGAGAACTGATGCTCCAACAGCGCGCCTACCATAAATACCACTCACCCGGCTTGTGGACAAACACGTGTTGTAGTCATCAGCGTGAAGGGGAGGAAAATGTGGAAGCTGGAATGAGACGATTGGAAGAGGAAATGGGATTTTGTGTTCCATTAAAAGAACTGTTCAGTTTTATATACAAAGCTCCCTTTGATAATGGTTTGACCGAGCACGAATTGGATCATGTGCTTTTGGGCCATTATGAGGAAGCTCCTCAGTTAAATGAAGAAGAAGTTGCCCATTGGAAATGGATGGGGCTTTCTGATATTGAAGCTGCAATTGAGCAATCTCCCGAAGAATATACGGTTTGGTTCAAAATAATATTTGACCGATTTTTTAAACACATCAAAGCGACCACATGAAAGTAATTGTAAGTAGAAAAGCACATTTTAATGCGGCTCATCGCTTGTATAGAAAAGATTGGACAGATGCCAAAAACGAAGCTATTTTTGGTAAATGTGCAAACCCCTATTACCACGGGCACAATTATGAACTTATCGTTCACGTAAAAGGCAGTATTGATCCTCAAACGGGATATGTTATGGACATGAAACTGCTTAAGGATTTGATCAAAGCCGAGGTAGAGGACCGAATGGATCACAAAAATTTAAATGAAGAAGTCCCTGAATTCAGTGATTTAATTCCAACTGCAGAAAATATGGCTGTAGTCATTTACAATTTACTAAAACCTCATTTAAATAAAGATCACGAACTTTCCGTTACTTTGTACGAAACTCCAAGAAACTACGTTACCTTTGAAGGATAATTAGACTAAGAGTACATCAAAATAAAATTCATTCAACTTTTTTAAACTATATATTAAATTAATATTTATATTGGTTCAACATATTTACACTAATGGCAAGCATCAAACAACTAAAGAAAGACATCAACAACGATATAGGCTCTATAATAGAAGACATTTACCTCTGGGAATTATCGAATCCCAATGCAGATTTATCTAAGAGCGAACAACTAATTGAAGAAGCAATACAGGTATTTGACGAATTAATTCAAAAAATAAATTCGGTATCTGCAAAAGATAATTTAAAGAAGCATTTTGCTGCAATACAGGAGGAGCGAAAAAAAATGATCCACTCCCTACTAAAAAAGTCAGCAGATCTCTAGTTTTCCGAAGCTCTTCGTTCTTCAAGGTATAGAGTAAACTGTTCACCATATTTTGACGCACGTACTTCGGGGGTCATTTTTACAGCGATAGAATCTAACAGCGCTAAATTAGCATCATAAACTTGGGTTAATGCCAAATAGGGGGCAATGTTTTGATCCGTATTGGTTGCCGCGAAATTTATGGTGTATAAATACCTTCTTTTGAGTAGCCTGTTGATCTGATTTTCAATCGAATCTGCCCGCTGAGAATTTTGAGCCATTTGCGCTTCGTAGAATGATTTCATTAACTCCAGATTTTGGTCGTTAAACTTTCGTTTGAAAGACAGATATTCTTGAAGTAACTCCTGATTTTTAGATCCCGTAATTTTAGCACTGCTTTCAAAAGTTTTGAGGAGGGTGCTAATTTCAATTTGTCCCTTTTCACCAAAAAATAGGATGCGATCATTAAGACTGTCGCCATCTTCTTTATCCAAAAAAAGATAAAAAACTTCTGCGGTTTCAATTGGAGTTTTAAATTCAAACGTAGGGGTTCCCTCTACAAGAGTTGAATCTACGTTAATCAATAAGGAATCTTGAAATTTTTGAAGGTACAGCATCCCTTTTCGCAAACCCTCCACTCGGCCTTTAACGATCATAAGGTTAGAGTCTACGGATGTTTTAGGAGCTTGCTCGCAATACATGAGGAGGAAGCTAAAAAGCAAAAGGAGATAGGGTTTAATTCGAAAAGAAGTCATATTTAGATGTTTAACCAGTATGTAAATTTGAGGTTAAAACTACGATATCTTGGCGAGAAATTATCTGTACTGATGTAATTATCATTATAGACGAGGAATAAATCAGAGAGGGGAGCGAAGCGCCACTGAAGTCTAGAATTGACCCCCAGGTTTTCTCCCTGAGAATTGTACTGAACAAACGTGGTCCAAAAAAGTGTTTTGGTAAAGGTGAAATCAAGTTTAGGACTAACGAGCCAAATGTTTTTGGAGGGATAAGGATCAGGAAGTTTGATCGCATTGAAGTTGACAATCATACTGGCGTTAAAAATGGGTTGTTTCCGCCATTTAAGTTCGTTTTCTATAGAGAATTTAGTACCGTTGTAAAAAGAACCGTATCGAAGCTCAGTATTGAAGTTAAAGGATTTTCGCTGGTCTGAACGATAAGCCAATTCGAATTCGGAAAAGTTGTAGGCAGTATTTCCAGGGAGCGCAACAGCATCGTCACTACGTGTAGGGTCAAATTCATCAAATAGAAATTCGTAGCGATTGGTAAATCGTAAACTTAAACTGGTATTATCCAAGTACCGTTTTCGAATACTGGAAATCAACCAACGTTCTGTGAGCTGATAGGCTTTTGTAGGATCAAAGATTAAAAAGCTGCGTTGACTAAATTCGTAACTGTTGACATTCGGGTTTTTGGGGTAAATTCTGTAGGTATATTCAGGGGAGAGCTTTAAAAAACCAGTCCGTCTAAAAAATCCGAGGTCTGATCTAAAATCCTCACCTCCATGAATGACTTCCATACCCAATTGCTGCTCACGGGTGTTGTACTGTAGTATTCCCCCAGCAATTACATCGTCCTCTGTTAGCCCCTCTGTAAAAGATTTGTGTAAAAACGCTCGTCCAGTCCATTTACTGTCAGTGGATGCCAAATTGTATTCCAATCCAGTCACACTATTTTTTCGCTCTTCTTCACTGATGAACTCATAGTCGTCTGTAGTTCTTCTGTCGATGTAAAAAAAGGCAACGTTGGAGCGATCAAAAACTTTTTGTCGCAGGGTAAAAACAGTATTCAGGTTGGAGGGGATTTCATTTTTTACATCGGCTTCTGTGAGTATGTTCAAAAATCCTACTCGCAAATTGGAATTGAGTTTCCCGCTCAATCGTCCCCCTGCAATGATTTTGTTCTCGATGGTGTTTCCTTCTAAATCTTCAGCAACACCAATCCGCCTAGAAAAGAAAGGGATGACATCTCTTTCGGCACCGAAGTCTTTAAACAAATCGTCATTTTGGGTAAAAAATTGTCTTTTTTCTGGTAAAGAAATTGCAAATCGAGTCAAATTCACAACTTGATCATCAACTTCTACTTGAGAAAAGTCAGGGTTAAAGGTCAGATCGAGATTAAGTGCATTTCCAATCGGAATTTTTGCATCCCCACCTACAGCAACAGAACGATTTTTGTTGTCATTAGCAAAATCATTAAATGCAGCACCACTGAGGTAGGGAATCAACGAAATGGGGTTTCGAGCTTTTTTTAGAGGAGTTTCAAAAATCATTTTCCCCATAAATGCGAGGTTGCCAATCGTTTGGTTTTGAGGAGTTTGAATCCAGATACTGTGTTCGTTTCCTTGCGTATTTCTTCGGTAAATATTAAAGCGCCAGGAGGGATTTTTATTGTCGTAAAACAAAGAGGTAAAAGGAATTTTGAATTCCGCTGTATAAGTGGTTTCTGTAATTGTAGTTTCTACATTCCATTTGGTATCCCAAGCGGTGTTTCTACTGGTCCGGAAGTCTTGATTCCCCCCAGAAATTAATCCGTCGGCTTTAAGACCAAGGGGGTTAGTGGCAAAGGAAAACGCATTGGTAGCATCGTTAAAAGTATCGAAAAGGAGGGTGAGGTAATCTGCACCAAAAGGTTCAAAATCTCGTTTGAGGTTTGGAGTGGTAAAGTTTGTTCCATTGACGTCACACTCCACCAAAATGTATAAGTTTTTTTCATCTCTAAGCATTTTAAAACGAGTTTGTTTTTTTGCTTGAAGGGTATCGGTAGGTCGCCACATCCAAAAATCTGAAGACCATTGGGCTTTTTGCCATTGTATTTCTTCTCCTACACCGTCAATCTCAATAGTGCCTTCAACTGAGGGAACGAGAAATTCTTTCTCATTTACCTGACTGAATGTTATAAGAGGGAAGAGAATTGCCCAAAGACAAAAGAGGGTTACACTATTTGTTTTTTTCAACTCGTTTTTTTTTGTTTCAAAAATGCATTAACTCCTTTGACTGGATACAAATTGAATGGTTTAAATGGGGTTGTTTTTTTTTAAATAATCTTTCTAAAGGTCAGATTTATTCGAGCGGTAAGCGGTTTTGCAGTTTTCGGAATTTGATGTAACCATTGCTCTTGAGTGTCCCCTTCCATAAGGAGTAAACTTCCAGAATGCAGTTTTATTTTCAACCGAAGAGTTTTTATTTTCCGATGTTTAAGATGGAAAAAGCGCTCTTCACCTAAACTGATCGAGGCAATTTTTGGACTTTTCCCAAGCGCTTTCTCGTTATCGGCATGCCAGCCGTTACTGTCTTTGCCATCACGATATAAATTTAAGAGAACAGATGTAAAGTTGGCATCACTAACTTCTTGGATCCGTTGATGGATGGCATTTAGCGTTGGGGTCATGGGATGGGGGTTCATCGTAATTCCTGAGTACCTGTAGGGTGCGGTATTAAAAGCATGTAGCGCTGTTAGTCGCGGTTGGTCATAGGTTTTTCCAAAAACAGTAATGGGATCTTGTTGCCATGGAGTTTCCTTGAGTAAGGTGTCAAAATAATGCAATGCTGTTATTGGATCAAAAAACTGTTCAAAATAGCGGAGTTTAGCATCTGGGAGTAGGAGTGGGGTGCCGTCTGGAGGAAGTTCTATCTCTTGCATGAGGGATTTATGAAAAAAAAACCGCCCTAAATGGGCGGTTCGACTGATTATTTAATCATTTCTACACTTCGCTGGATGAATTTTGTCAATGCCTCGCCTTTGAGTTGGTTTTGGGAGAGTTTGGCTAAATCTAGGGCTTGTAAAATCAAGCGCTCTCTTTTTTTAGCGGTTTTAGTGTTGAGGATTTCACCTACCAATTCGTGGTTGGTGTTCACCACAAGATTGAACATGTCGGGCATATTTCCCATCATCATCCCACCTCCAGTTCGTTGCATTTCCTTCATTCGTCGCATAAACTCGGGTTGAGTCAACACAAAGGGCAAAGCGTCACTGTCCATGGCTTCCAACTGAACGGTGTAGCCACTTTCTTTAACAACAGATTCAATGAGAGGTTTTAAATTTTCTTTTTCATCCTCCGAAAGTTTGGAAACCTTATTTTCCTCTTTTTTTATTAAATTTTCTATGGTGTCGCCATCTACCCGTGCAAAGGTTATTTTTTCTTTGCTTCCTTCTAGTTTTTGAATCAAATGACCAATGATAGGGGAGTCCAAAAGCAAGACTTTGTATCCTTTGTTTTTAGCTCCAACGATATAACTGTGCTGCTCCTCGGTATTCGATGCGTAAAGCAGTACCAATTTATCGTCTTTGTCTGTGTGCTGAGCTTTTAAATTTTCAGTTAGCTCTTCAAAGGTGAAATACTCTCCATCCGTAGTTGGGTATAAAGCGAAACTTTCTGCTTTTTCAAAGAATTTATCTTCACTGAGCATTCCGTATTCTATGACGACTTTAATATCGTTCCACTTTTCTTCAAAGGCTTTACGATCCTTTTTGAATAAACTGTTTAGTTTATCCCCAACTTTACGGGTGATGTAATTGCTTATTTTTTTAACCGCACCATCGGCTTGGAGATAACTTCTAGAAACATTTAATGGAATATCTGGGGAGTCAATGACTCCGCGTAATAAAGTCAAGAACTCTGGTACAATTCCTTCAACATTGTCTGTAACAAAAACTTGATTTTGGTACAGTTGAATGCGGTCCTTTTGAACATTGAGATCGTTACTCAATTTTGGAAAATACAAAATCCCGGTTAGGTTAAAGGGATAATCAACATTCAAATGGATGTTAAACAGGGGCTCTTCAAACTGCATGGGATACAACTCTCTGTAAAAACTTTTGTATTCCTCTTCAGTGAGATCAGCTGGTTTTTTTGTCCATGCAGGGTTGGGATTGTTAATGATGTTATCCACGGTTTTGGTTTCTGCTTTGGCCTCTTTTGGAGCTTCCTTCGGAAGGGGTATAGTCTCTTCACGAGTACCAAACTTTATAGGTACAGGCATGAACTTATTGTACTTGGTTAGCAGCTCACGTATCTTGGAATCTTCTAAAAACTCTTTGGAGTCCTTGTCAATATGCAAGATAATTTCTGTGCCTCTTGTTTTTTTATCAGATGCCTCTAAAGTGTATTCTGGAGAACCATCACAACTCCAATGAGCAGCAGGTTCGTCTTTAAAAGATTTAGTGATAATTTCAACTTTTTCTGACACCATAAATGCAGAATAGAATCCCAAACCAAAATGTCCGATTATTCCGCTGTCCTTGGCGGAATCTTTATATTGTTCTAGGAATTCTTCGGCACCTGAAAAAGCAACTTCATTTATATATTTCTGAACTTCCTCTTGGGTCATCCCGATTCCTTTGTCAATGATATGTACCTTTTTGGCTTTTTTATCCACCTTAACTTCGATGGTTAAATCCCCTAAATCCCCTTTGATTTCTCCTAAACTACTGAGGTGAGTCAGCTTTGTTGTGGCATCAGTAGCATTTGAAATTAATTCTCTCAAAAATATTTCGTGATCGCTGTATAAGAATTTTTTGATCAGCGGAAAGATGTTTTCCACTGCTACATTTATTTTTCCTGTACTCATTTTTATGTTGGTTTTTTATAGGATAAGGCAAAAAAAATACCATACTTAAAAGGGTGACAAGATGACACCTTCAGTTTTTGAAATATCTTTGTTTAGCTATTTGATAAAAAGAATAAACGAGCTACCTTTGAACCTACTCTTGAAGATAACAAAAAATGAACGTGAAGATGCGAGATAAAATTTACGAAGCCTACACCAAAATTAGTTTAGAGAAGGAAAAAGCCCCTACTTCTGTGTATCGATTTTGTAAAAAAATTGAAATTGAAGAATCTGAATTCTACAAGCATTTTTCCTCTTTGGAACATGTGGCAAATGAAATTTTCTGTCAGTTTTTTAAAAATGCAATAGACCTTATTCAAAAAGAAAAGGGCTATGCCTCTAAAATGCCTCAAGAGAAATTGCTTTCCTTTTACTACACATTTTTTGAAGTCATGTTGTTGAATCGAACTTACGTACTTTTCGCTTTGCATTCCGGTAAAAATCCGATGGAGAAAATGGCAACTCTCAAATCATTTCGTTCGGAATTCAAAAAATTTGTAACGGTATTGATACAGGATGGCAATGCCTTAAAACAGTCAAAATTATCACAGCACCCAGAGGGAATCTTTTCGGAAGCAGCATGGTTACAGCTTGTTTTTCTTTTAAAGTTTTGGATGGAAGATACCTCAGAAAACTTTGAAAAAACGGACATGGCGATTGAAAAATCGGTCCGAACCGCTTTTGATATATTTGACAACACTCCATTTGACAGCGTGATTGATTTCGGTAAATTCCTTTGGAAGGAGAAATTTAATATGGCCTAATTGAAGACCTTAGATTCCATTCCCACCAAAAAAATTGAGCGCGCCACCAAATTAGTAACTACTGGAGCTAAGGTAGGTGGAAATTATCTTCGCTATTATGGGGAGAAATTACTCACGGGGGTAAGCGATAAATCCAAATTGGATCAAAACAATGCAAGGGATATTTACGATGGTTTAAAAGAACTCAAAGGAAGTGCACTTAAAGTTGCACAAATGTTGAGTATGGAAAAAAATCTTCTTCCGCAGGCCTATGTAGAACAGTTTGGTTTGGCACAATTCTCCGTTCCTCCTTTGTCTGGGGCTCTTGTAAAAAAAACGATTCGAACCTATTTAGGTCAAGATCCCGAAACGCTTTTTGATACCTTTTCTTACACTTCCGAAAATGCGGCTAGTATTGGTCAAGTTCATCGTGCAACAAAGGATGGAAAAGCCTTAGCTATAAAAATTCAATACCCGGGAGTGTCCAGCAGCATTCGCTCTGATCTTGCAATTGTAAAACCAATTGCCCTAAAGATGTTTAATTTGAAGGGGAAAGATACCGATCGCTATTTTACAGAAGTCGAGGACAAGCTCTTAGAAGAAACAGATTATTTACAAGAACTCAAAAACAGTCAATTCCTATCTAAAGCAGCTGAAAAAATACCAAATTTAAAGTTCCCTCAATATTACGAAGCATGGTCAACTTCACGAACATTAGCCATGGATTGGATGGAGGGAATTCACTTGTCCGAATATACAGCAAAAACAAACGATCAAGCAGCTTGTGATCGATTGGGACAAACTCTTTGGGATTTTTATATGTTTCAGATTCACAGTTTAAAAAAAGTTCAAGCAGATCCGCATCCTGGAAATTTTCTGGTGGATAGTGACGACCAACTGATCGCCATAGATTTTGGTTGTATCAAAAGTATCCCTCAAGATTTTTATGTTCCTTATTTCGAGTTATCAAAAAAAGACAACATTGAAAACAAGGTCGTTTTTGATCAACTCCTCAGAGAATTGGAAATTTTACTTCCAAAGGATACCCAGCAAGAACAAGATTTTTTCACTGATTTATTTCAGAAAATGATGCGCTTGTTTACTCGACCCTTTCACGATACAACTTTTGATTTTTCAGATGCTGATTTTTGGGATGCAATCACCGACCTTTCCAAAACATTTGCAGAAGATGAACAGCTGCGAAGAATGAATGGGAACCGAGGCTCTAAACATTTCATTTACATCAACCGTACCTTCTTTGGATTATATCATTTATTACATGATTTAGGAGCTAAAATCCAAACAGAGGAGTATAAAAAATACCTTTAATAGGTTTTTAAGCCTGCCTAGAAAACCGTACTTTCATCGTATTAAACCAATATTATGTTCAATTCAAAAATCATAGGTTTAGGGAAATACCTTCCTGAAAATGTGGTAACCAACGCTGATTTAGAAAAAATAATGGAAACCTCTGACGCTTGGATTCAAGAGCGAACAGGGATAAAAGAACGGAGGCATATCACCAAAGGGGATGGAAACAGCACTTCAGTAATGGGTGTCAAGGCGGCCCGAATAGCCATCGAACGTGCAGGTTTAAAACCTCAGGATATAGATTTTATTCTTTTTGCCACACTAAGTCCAGATTATTATTTTCCAGGATCTGGTGTTTTGGTTCAAGAAGCATTGGAAATTCCAGACTGCCCAGCTATGGACATCCGTATGCAATGTTCTGGATTTGTCTATGCTGTAGCTACGGCAGATCAATTTATCAAAACAGGCATGTACAAAAATGTTTTAGTTATCGGTTCAGAATACCACTCGGGTGGTTTAGATATGACTACTCGAGGAAGGAATGTATCGGTTATTTTTGGTGATGGTGCAGGAGCAGTAGTCATGACTCGAACAGAAAATTTGGAAGAAGGAATATTGTCTTCCCATTTACATTCCGAAGGAAAACATGCAGAGGAACTTTCATTAATAGGTCCAAGTACTGGGCGATGGGTTCCTGAAATTATAGAAACAAACGATCCGGAGGACCTGTCCTATTATCCCTACATGAACGGTCAATTTGTTTTTAAGAATGCAGTTGTGCGCTTTTCAGAAGTAATTAAAGAAGGTTTGGAAAAAACAGGTTGGTCCTCAAATCAAATTGGGATGTTGATCCCTCATCAAGCAAATCTTAGAATTGCGCAATTTGTTCAGAAAAAATTTGGGCTGTCGGAAAATCAGGTGTACAACAATATAGAGCGTTACGGGAATACTACGGCTGCTTCTATACCAATTGCTTTGACAGAGGCTTGGGAAGAAGGTAAGATTGTTGCTGGAACGAAGGTCGTTTTGGCAGCTTTTGGAAGTGGGTTCACCTGGGGAAGTGTAATGATCCAATGGTAAACTTTAAAACCCTGGTTTTAGGAGCTTCTTTGAAGCCCGAACGTTATGCCTACAGAGCAGTTCAAATGCTCCAAGAACGGAATTTTGAAGTCATTGCAATGGGAAGAGGGGAAGGTTTTATTGGAAAGGTTTCCATGACAAAACCATTTGCAAAAATTCCCCCAGTTCATACTGTAACTCTTTATCTTGGTCCCGTCCATCAGGAGGAATATCTCGATTTTATTCTTAAGCTCAATCCTCAACGGGTTATTTTTAATCCGGGTACAGAGAATAGGGAGTTTGCGGAAAAATTGACAAAAGCTGGAATTGCTTGGGAAAATTCTTGTACTCTGGTGTTACTTTCTACGAATCAATACCAACCCTAGGAAAGTGAGTGCCCCATTCAAGGGTAAAAGCTCGTAACCCAATTCATAACCTCCTAGGAAGGAAGAATCTAAAGTTCCGACTACTCCTACCAAACCCAGGACGGTTAAAAGGACAGCCCATAGATACTTTTCTTTAATCTGATAGGGAGTGAAAATTCCGAAGGAAAACAAACCTAAAAGTGGACCATAGGTATACCCCGCAACCGTCAACAAACCATCGATTACATTTCGATCAAGGATGTATTTAAACGAAATCACGACTAAGATGAGGAGGAGGCTCATTCCGACATGTGTGCGCTTTCTTACTTGTTTTTGCATGGTCTGGGGTCTTTCTTCGATCTTTAAAAAATCGACACAAAAGGAAGTGGTTAGCGAGGTTAGTGCACTATCGGCGCTACTGTATGCCGCTGCGATAAGCCCTAAAATAAAGGTAACACCTACAGCAATCCCCAAATTTCCATTTAATGCAATTTCAGGAAACAGTAAGTCTGTTTTTGGAGCACCGTCCATGAGGGGTATTCCGATACCTTCCCTTTGAGCATAGATAAATAGCAAGGCACCAAGCAGCATAAATAGAGCCGTGACAAGGACTAATACAAAACTAAAAACGACCATATTTTTTTGAGCGTCTTTGAGATTTCTACAACTTAGGTTTTTTTGCATCATATCTTGATCCAGCCCGGTCATACAAATGGTTACAAAGGCACCCCCAATAAAGGACTTGAGGAAATGATTTCTGCTTAATAACGAATCGGTGACAAATACTTGGTTGTAGTTCAGCAAATCGGAGGAGGCTAAAAATTCACTAAAAGACCAATCCAATGCCTGGTTGATGTAAACTATTGAAAGAACTACAGCAGCGATCATCAAGCCCGTTTGCAAGGTGTCTGTAAAAACGATGGTTTTAATCCCTCCTTTTTGGGTGTAAACCCAAATCAAAACAATTGACAGAATGACGGTTAACTCATAAGGCACGCCCAAGGCATCAAATATAAATTGTTGCAATACGATAGCAACTAAAAACAATCGGAATGAAGCACCGAGAACGCGGGAAACAAAAAAGAAAAATGCCCCAGCTCGATGACTGTTTTTTCCTAATCGAGTGTTTAAGTATTCATAGATAGAGGTAACATTGTTTTTGTAGTAAATTGGTAGGAGCACATAAGCAACAATAAAATAGCCCACCAAATATCCCATGACCACCTGAAAGTAGGTGAATTGAGAGGATTGTACCCAGCCCGGCACGGAAATAAAAGTTACCCCCGAAAGCGAAGCTCCCACCATACCAAAGGCTACGAGGTACCAAGCTGAATTTCTATTTGCGTTAAAAAAGTTTTCATTGGAATCCTCTTTACCTGTAAAATAAGCTATTCCAATTAGGATTATAAAGTAGCCAATAATTAAACTCAGTATAAAAAGAGGAGTAATCATAATTCGGAATCTGGACTAAATATACAAAACTAGAGTCAACCAATTTTTGTAAATTTGGAAATGGATTTTTCGTCAAAATTATTGGAAAATGCCGTTCTGGAAATTTCCCAATTGCCAGGTATCGGTAAGCGAACCGCATTGCGTCTAGCACTGTATTTATTAAAACAACCCAAAGAGCAAACCCAACAGTTAAGCAAAGCGCTAACGGACCTGAGGGAGGGAGTGATTTTTTGCGAACAGTGTCATAACCTTTCTGATTCAAAGCTTTGTGGGATCTGTGCAAGTCCGAAAAGGAATAAAGACCTCCTGTGTGTGGTAGAGGATATTCGGGATGTACTGGCGATCGAAAACACTGGGCAGTATAACGGAATATATCATGTACTTGGAGGAATCATTTCCCCTATGGACGGGATAGGACCCCAAGATTTAACCATACAATCCCTCTTGGAAAAAGTAAAAAAAGAAACCGTATCCGAAATTATTTTTGCATTAAGTGCAACGATGGAAGCGGATACCACCAACTTTTATATCTATAAATTACTCGCTCCTTTCGGAGTGAAAACATCAACAATAGCACGTGGTATCCCAGTGGGTGATGATCTGGAATTTACGGATGAAGTTACCTTAGGGAGGTCAATATTAGCCCGAATCCCCTTTGAAGCCTCAATCACAAAAAGCTGAGTTTTAATTCAGGTTGCTCTTTAAAGTATGCCTTTTGAACCTTAAAAATTGATACTTTTGCAAAACAAAGTCTAGTATGGGACAATATCATTTAAAATTACCCAAAATGGGGGAGAGTGTTGCAGAAGCTACCGTAACCAAATGGTTAAAGGAAGTGGGCGACACGGTTTATTTAGATGATCCCATCGTTGAAATTGCTACCGATAAAGTGGACACCGATGTTACCTCAGAAGTAGAGGGAGTATTGATAGAAAAACGTTTTGGTGAAAATGAGGTTGTGAAAGTAGGAGAAACTTTAGTGGTGATCGAAGTAGAGGGTGAGGGAATTTCTCCAGGAGAAGATGCAGAAGTTCCGGAAGAGATTCAAGAAGAAACAAATGGAACTCAAGAAGAGATCTCCTCCATTCCAAACCCTCAAACCACCGCAGAAGAAATAGAACAACACATTGCTCAAGTAGAGGAATACACTAAAATAAATGTTGGAGATGGAAAGCGATTTTATTCTCCCTTGGTTCGAAATATTGCCAAAAAAGAAGGCCTATCCTTAGAGGAAATGGAACAGATTCCAGGAACTGGAAAAGACGAGCGGCTAACTAAAAATGATATTTTGTCTTATTTAGAGCAAAGAACTTCACCCCCACTTCAGCCCAAAACCCAAGCAATCCATTCCTCTCCTGCCTCTGCTGACATTCCAACACCTCCTCCAAGTCCTACAATTTCATCTAGCGGTAGTGATCAGTTTCGTGAAATGACTCGTATGGAAAATCTAATCTCGGATCATATGATTTCGAGCTTAAAAACATCCGCTCATGTTCAATCTTTTATTGAAGTTGACGTAACCCATCTTTGGGATTGGAGGGAAGGGGTAAAAACGGCATTTCAAAAAAGAGAAAATGACAAATTGACTTTTACTCCTCTGTTTATGCATGCCATCATAAAAGCATTGCGGGATTTTCCAGAAATGAACAGCAGTATTGACGGGCAGAAAATTATACTTAAAAAAGCAATTAATTTGGGAATGGCAACTGCGCTTCCCGATGGGAATTTAATTGTTCCGGTAATAAAGAATGCTGATTATTTGAATTTAGTAGGTCTAGCAAAAGCGGTAAACGATCTTGCTGTCCGAGCTCGATCAGGACGATTAACCCCAGAAGAGGTACAGGGAGGAACCTATACATTTACCAATATTGGACAATTTGGTTCCCTCATGGGGACACCGATAATCAATCAGCCTCAAGTCGGAATATTAGCTATTGGTGCCATTCGAAAAATGCCTGCGGTCATAGAAACCCCAAAGGGTGATTTTATAGGTATTAGAAGAAAAGTTATTTTATCTCACAGTTACGATCACCGAATTATAAATGGTGCTACTGGCGGTATGTTTGTTAAGCGCGTCGCAGAGTATCTTGAAAATTGGAGCGAAACGCTTCCTTATTAAACCCAAGCACTATGAAATTAGAACTTACCAAACCCTTATGTTTTTTTGATTTAGAAACTACAGGTACTGCAATCGCTAAAGATCGAATTGTCGAAATGGCTGTACTTAAAGTTCATCCCAACGGCACACGTGAAATGAAAGAATGGCGTGTCAATCCAGAACAGCCGATCCCCTTAGAAGCCTCCAATGTCCATGGGATTACAGATGAAATGGTCGCGAATGAGCCAACTTTTAAAGAATTGTCTAAAGAGATTTACAGTTATATCAAAGGCTGCGATCTAGCGGGCTACAATTCAGATCGTTTTGATATTCCCCTCCTCGTGGAGGAATTGCTACGTGCTGAAATTCCTTTTGATTTTAAAAACATTAAAACCGTTGACGTACAGACCATATTCCATAAAATGGAGGCCCGAACTTTGTCGGCTGCACTGAGGTTTTATTGCAGTCAAGATCTTACGGATGCCCATACGGCTCAAGCAGATACGCAAGCAACTCATGATGTACTTATTGCACAATTAGAACGGTATTCCGAACTGGAACCCAATATTGATTTCTTAAACAGTTTCAGTACCCGAAGAAAAACAGCCGATTTCGCAGGTTTTATCGTTTATGATAAAAGCGAAGCCATGTGTTTTGGTTTTGGCAAACACAAAGGGAAAAAAGTAACCGATGTCCTAGCCCAAGAGCCTGGATATTTTGGCTGGGTATTGAATGCGGACTTTCCATTATACACCAAAAAACTCTTGACCGAAATTCGTCTACAAGAGTTAAACACTAAATCTTAACGGCAGTGAAGCTTATTTGTGTAGGAAGAAATTACAGCGCTCATATTGATGAACTTCAAAATGAACGTCCAACCGACCCCGTGCTTTTTATTAAGCCCGATACCAGTATGCTCCAAAATAAGCACCCTTTTTTTCTTCCTCATTTTAGTAATGATATTCACCATGAAGTTGAAATTTTAGTCCGGATTGATCGAATCGGTAAACATATCGAGCCTCAATTTGCACCGAAATATTACAGTAAAATAGGACTTGGAATCGATTTTACAGCACGAACACTTCAGACCGAATTGAAGTCCAAAGGTTTGCCTTGGGAAAAAGCAAAGGCTTTTGACGGTTCAGCACTGGTAGGAAAATGGTATCCCAAAGAACAATTTAAAAATCTTAACGACATTCCTTTTTCTTTGAAAAAAAACGGGAGTATCGTACAACAGGGGAATACCGCTCAAATGCTCTGGAAAATGGATGAATTGATTGCTTATATTTCGCAATATTTCACACTAAAAATTGGAGACATCGTGTTTACGGGAACGCCAGCAGGAGTAGGTCCTGTACATGAAGGAGACGTACTTCAGGGGTATGTGGGTGCCGAGGAGGCATTCACGGTAAAAATCAAATAAAATGAAAGCAGAACTAATTACCATTGGCGATGAAATACTCATTGGTCAAATTGTTAATACCAACTCCGTATTTCTCTCCAAGGCATTAAATAAAATCGGAATTGAAATCGTGCAAATCACCTCGATATCGGATGATCAAATTGCTATTCTTGAAGCCCTGGACTCGACCAAAAAAAGAGCTCAAATAGTCCTAATTACGGGGGGATTAGGCCCAACTAAAGACGACATTACCAAGCATACGTTGTGCGAATATTTTGAAGATTCCCTAGTGATGAATCAAGATATTTTGCAACACATAGAAGAAATCTTTGCTAAATACGTCACCACCCCGATCAATGATCAAAACCGACAGCAAGCGTTATTACCCTCAAAAGCTCGTATTTTTAAAAATGAACACGGGACTGCTTCAGGGATGTGGTTTGAACAAAATGGGCAAGTTGTTGTTGCGCTTCCCGGGGTGCCCTTTGAAATGAAAGCGCTTATGACCCAGAGTGTTCTGCCTGCATTACAAAATCATTTTGAACGCCCTTATATTCTTCACAAAACAGCTTTAACTTATGGTCTTGGAGAGAGTGCAATCGCGGAGCGAATTGAAGATTGGGAAAACAAGTTGCCCACCCATATCAAACTGGCGTATCTTCCTAATTTGGGTAAAGTGAGGCTTAGACTTTCAGGGAAAGGATTAGATGAAAAGCAATTGGAAACAGAAATGGAAGAAGAGTTTAAGATTCTAATTCCATTGATTCAGGATATTTTTTTTGGCTATGAAGACGAAACTTCCTTAGAGGAGCGCATTCAAGCGCAATGTATAGCAAAGCAATTGACCTTATCTGCAGCAGAGAGTTGTACTGGAGGAGAAATTGCTGCTGTTTTAACGAAAATACCTGGGGCATCACAATATTTTAAAGGAAGTGCGGTGACCTACCACACCCAATCCAAGATTGATTTATTAGGCGTTCCTGAAGCCTTGATCACTGAATTTTCTGTAGTAAGTCAAGAAGTGGCTGAATCCATGGCACTTCAAGCTCAAAAAAAATTCAATACAAACTTGGCAATTGCAACTACTGGTAATGCTGGACCCAGCAAAGGAGATTCGGACGCTGAAATTGGCACAGTATGGATTGCCCTTGCTAGTCCATCGGGGGTGTACAGCGAAAAATTTCTTTTTGGGAAACACAGAGAACGTGTAGTTCAGAAAGCAGTTCATAAGGCACTTGAACTTATTTTTAAGCAATTGTTTTAAAAAGTGTGTTTATTTTTTAAAAACATTTTTAATACTGTATAAAAAAAAGTAAATTTGCACCCACGTAAAAAAAGACCACCATGTCCAAAGTTTGTGAAATCACTGGAAAACGCGTCATGTTCGGGAACAATGTTTCTCATGCATTAAACCGTACCAAGCGTCGATTTGATGCTAATATTATTAAAAAACGTTTCTTTATCCCAGAAGAAAGTAAGTGGGTAACCCTCAACATTTCAACTTCAACGTTGAAAACGATTAATAGAAAAGGGATTGCTGCGGTGCTTAAAGAAGCGCGCGCGAAAGGAAACTATAAAGGTTAATACCAATGGCAAAGAAAGGAAATAGAGTTCAAGTAATATTGGAATGCACAGAACACAAAGATTCTGGCAGACCAGGAACTTCTCGTTACATAACGACGAAAAACAAAAAAAATACGCCTGAGCGTTTAGAAATCAAAAAATTTAACCCGATTTTGAAAAAAATGACGGTTCATAAAGAAATTAAGTAAGTCATGGCAAAGAAATCCGTAGCAACATTACAAACAGGCTCAAAGCGTTTGACAAAAGCGATTAAAATGGTGAAGAAAAACGGAAGTGATTCTTATAGTTTTGTAGAAACTATCATTGCACCTGATTTGGCCAGTAACTGGTTGGACAAACAGTAATTGTTTTTCCTTCAGAAAATAAAAGCTACTTTTAGGTAGCTTTTTTTATATAACTATTTCATGGGAAAACTCAGTGCTTTTTTTTCAAAACAAGATCAAAAGAAACTTGAGAAGGGTCTAGCCAATACTAAAAAATCTTTTTTATCCAAGTTAGGGACTGCCCTTGTTGGGAAAACCAAAATTGATGAGGATCTTCTCGATGAATTGGAAGATGCCCTGATTCAATCGGATGTTGGTGTTACCACTACTCTTAAAATTATAAAAGCATTAGAAGCTCGAACGGCTAAAGATAAATATCTTGGTCAAGAAGACCTAATGCTTATGATGCAAGAAGAAATCCTGGCACTTCTAGTTTCTCCTGAAGCAAAGGATCCAGATGCACTTCATGTTGAGTTTAAGGAAACGCCTCATGTGGTCATGTTAGTCGGTGTAAATGGTGTGGGAAAAACGACGACTGTTGGTAAATTAGCCCATCAATTTAAAACTGCCGGTAAAAAAGTAATGCTTGGGGCAGCAGATACGTTTCGAGCTGGAGCCATTGATCAACTCCAAATATGGGCAGATCGTGTCGATGTTCCCCTAGTTCGTCAGGAAATGGGCAGCGATCCTGCCTCCGTTGCTTTTGATACCCTGCAGTCCGCAAAAGCTCAGGAAGTGGATATTGTTTTTATTGATACCGCAGGACGGCTTCACAATAAGGTAAATTTGATGAATGAATTGTCTAAGGTAAAACGTGTCATGGAAAAGGTTATTCCTAATGCACCTCATGAAGTTCTTTTGGTTTTAGATGGATCTACTGGACAAAATGCTTTTGAACAAGCCAAACAATTTACGGCTGCTACAGAAGTGAGTAGTTTAGCCATTACAAAGTTGGATGGAACGGCTAAAGGTGGCGTGCTTCTAGGAATTTCCGATCAATTTCAAATCCCGGTGAAGTATATTGGTGTAGGAGAAGGAATTGAAGACCTCCAACTATTCGACAAGCAAAATTTTATCAAAACGCTATTTAATTAATTTTCGGATGCTAAAATTTTTTAGAGTTGTTGCGGTTGTTTTTCTTTTATTAGGAGCGGTTTATCTTGTGGGACCACGGGTAGAAACACCTCAATTTTCAGAGGAGATTCCCTATGTTCCCAAGGATTTAGATTCATTACAAAATTGGATACAATCCAAAGAACAAGCCCAAGGAAATATTCGTTTCGATAACGAATCCAAATTGTATTTTAACGATTCCATCCCTCAAAAAACAGAATATAGTGTGTTGTATCTCCATGGTTTTACCGCTTCTGGAAAAGAGGGGGATCCTGTTCATAAAATGATAGCTCAAGCCTTTAATGCCAATTTATATGTCCCAAGACTTTACGGACACGGATTGGAAGAGGAGGAACCCATGCTCACTTTTAACAATGATGATTTTTGGGAGTCTGGGAAAGAAGCGGTTGAAATCGCAAAACGACTTGGAGAAAAGGTTATTTTACTGGGTACTTCTCATGGTGGCGCCTTAAGCCTCTCTTTGGCAGATGATTCTAAAATTTGTGCCCTAGGATTGTTTGGTCCAAACATTGAAGTATTTGATTCCAAAGCAAAATTACTTTCGAAACCTTGGGGGTTACAAATCGCACGTCTTGTAAAAGGAGGCAACTACCATTACATGGTAACCAACAACGAAGAAAAGAAAAAATATTGGACTACAAAAGCACGTCTGGAAGCTACAGTCCAAATGCAAAAGTTTTTAGATATAAAAATGCGGAAGTCAACATTTAAGAAAGTTTCAGTTCCACTTTTTATGGGATATTATTTCAAAAATGACAGCCTTCAGGACCAAGTCGTTTCAGTACCTGCCATGCTCAAAATGTTTGACCAATTGGGCACTCCCGATTCTTTAAAATTTAAAAAAGCTTTTCCTGAAATTAATGATCACGTTTTGACTTCTTCACTTTCAACAGCAAATTACGATGAGGTGGCAAAGGAGGCCATAGCATTTTTTAATAAAGTTTTAAAAAAGTAGTTTATGCGGTTCTGTTCTCTACTTCTTTTTTCTTCACTGCTGTTTTTGAGTTGTGAGTCATCCAATCCCACGTTAAAACATTGGGAACCTTACGATGAATCTGAGGAATTGCTTGCCAATACTGACCATCCCCTTGCTCGAATGCAATACAAAAGAATACAGTCGCAGCACACTGATCGCAATGCACTGTTCATTCCCTTTAAAAAGGAACTAGCTGCTTTCTCTCAAGCCGAACACGACGCGCTTAAGCCATTTATACTTGAGCAAAATATCCCAACTCTACAAAAACACATAGAGGAAGGGGTGTTGACCTACGAGTCATTAACTTTATTTTACCTCTACCGAATTTATCATTTTGAATTTCAACGTGAAACCTTTCTCAATGCGATCATTTCTCTAAATCCCGACGTGCTCAAACAGGCTCGTTTGCTAGATAAAGAACCCAAACCAGAACTTTCTCATCTGGTGTATGGTATGCCCATTTTATTAAAAGACAATATTGATGCAGTTCCTATGGCAACGACCGCTGGGGCTGCTGCAATGGCTCAAAATTTCCCAGTAGCGGATGCCTTTATCGTAAGTCAATTAAAAAGCAGAGGGGCACTAATTTTAGGGAAAGTAAATTTAAGTGAGTGGGCATATTATTTTTGTCAGGGTTGTCCCCTTGGCTATAGTGCAATGGGTGGACAGACTCTAAATCCTTACGGCAGAAAACAATTGGAGACAGGCGGTTCCAGTTCTGGGAGTGGGGTAGCCGTAGCAGCAAATTACGCCGTGGCAGCTATTGGATCTGAGACTTCAGGTTCCATCTTATCTCCCTCAGGAAAAAATAGTGTGGTGGGTTTAAAACCAACTATTGGAGCGCTAAGTCGGGGAGGTATCGTACCGATATCAAGTAGTTTGGATACCGCTGGTCCCATGACAAAAAACGTACTCGACAATGCTATATTGATGAGTGCCCTCCTAGCAGAGGACACCAGAGACAGTTCCAGTTACCCTAGTGAACCCATTCGATTTGATCATCTGGATACCGTTACTTTAAAAGGAAAACGTTTGGGAATCAATCGTAAGTTTGAGGAGGATAGTTTAATGCAGCTCGCCCTAGCAAAAATGAAATCAGCAGGAGCCATCCTCATTCCCTTCGATCCTCCTGAAATTGATATGGAAGGCTTTAGAAGAATTTTGGATGTAGACATGCGTTCAGACTTACCAAAATACCTAAATACCTATGCCAACTCTTCGATTGAATTGGACTCTGTTCAAGACATCGTTGCATTCAACACCCAAGACACGCTTTTACATGCACCTTATGGACAGGATATTTTCTTAGGAATTTTAGAGGAAAAAAGTTCACAAGCTGAATTTGAACCTCAGAAAAAAGAACTGATGCAAAATGCAACATTATATTTTCAAGAAATAATAAATAAGTATGCTGTAGATGCATTTTTATCAATCGATAATTATTCCGCCCGAAATGCTGCTGCGGCCCATTTCCCCGCGTTAGGAGTCCCTATGGGATATACCAAGGAAGGTCAACCCCAAAACTTGACCTTTATCGCTCCTTCAAAAAAAGAACAACTTTTACTTGAATTAGGCGCCGCATTTGAGCGTTTGAGTAAATCACGTCAAATTCCCACGCTTTTTCAATAAACTATGCGAACAAAATCTTTAAAGAAAAATACGATAAATGTCATCACCTTAGGTTGTTCCAAAAACATCTATGATTCGGAAGTGCTAATGGGTCAGCTTCGTGCCAATGGGAAAGAAGTAGTGCATGAAAAAGAGGGAAATATCGTTGTAATTAATACCTGTGGATTTATTGATAATGCAAAAGAAGAATCGGTCAACACGATCTTAGAGCAAATACAAAATAAAGAAGCTGGAAAGGTAGATAAAGTATATGTGACGGGTTGTTTGAGTGAACGCTACAAACCCGACTTGGAAAAAGAGATTCCTCAAGTAGATCAGTATTTTGGTACTACGGATTTACCCCAGTTGTTAAAAGTTTTAGAGGCGGATTATAAACATGAGTTGGTGGGTGAGCGGATTCTGACTAGTCCAAAGCATTACGCTTATTTAAAAATTGCGGAAGGTTGTGACCGTCCTTGCTCGTTTTGTGCGATCCCTTTAATGCGAGGAAAGCACAAATCTACCCCCATTGAAGACCTAGTCAAACAAGCGAAGTATTTGGCTAAAGAAGGGGTAAAAGAATTGATCTTAATCGCACAAGATCTTACCTATTATGGGTTGGATCTATACAAAAAGCGCAGACTGGCTGACTTGTTAAAGGCACTCGTAGCAGTTGATGGTATTGAATGGATTCGGTTGCATTACGCTTTTCCAACTGGATTTCCTGAGGATGTACTCGAAGTGATTCGTGAGGAGAATAAAATCTGTAATTATTTGGATATTCCTCTGCAACATATTGCTGATCCCATACTCAAATCGATGCGTAGGGGAACGACACAGGCAAAGACTACCGAACTTCTTAAAAAGTTTCGCGAGCAAGTCCCAAATATTGTTTTACGTACTTCATTAATCGTAGGATATCCTGGAGAAACAGAAGCGGATTTTGAAACCTTAAAGAATTGGGTCAAAGAAATGCGATTCGAACGTTTGGGTTGTTTTACATACAGTCATGAGGAAAATACACATGCGCATCAGTTGGAAGATGATGTTCCAGAAGAAGTAAAGCAGCAACGATCCAATGCGATCATGGAAATCCAGTCTCAAATTTCTTGGGAACACAATCAAAGCTGTGTGGGTAAAACCTATCGATGTTTAATCGACAGAAAAGAAGGAAATCAGTACATAGGGAGAACTTTTATGGACTCCCCTGATGTCGATAATGAGGTTCTTATTGATGCAACGCAGAACTATTTAAAGCAGGGGGAGTTTCTCCAAGTTCTTATTACAGAAGCTACCGACTACGATTTAATCGGTACTCCAGTGTAGCTTAAATTATTGAGAGATCTACTTATAGAAAAAATAAAGCATTAGCAAATGCTATTTTCCCAGTATACCAAAATCCTCTAAATAGAACATTGTCAACAAAATAAACAACTTTACCTCTACCCATCATTTCTTCACCAACCAGTAAGGATTTCCTTTGCTTGTTTATTGCTTGGTAACCAATAAAGCCAGATATCGCTTTAGCAGTATTGCTCAAGGTAAAGGCATTGTTTCCATTTTGGATAAGTTCATAAGCAGTTTCATCAAGTTTAAGGGAATAGTAGTGATCCAGTCCAAAACTTATGGGATGTGATTTATCTATTTGAGCTTCAAAAATACTGCCTGTAGTGATGTAACTGATTTCATTTCTGGATTGATCACCAAAAGACATTTCTGTAGTATCCATTTCATGGGTTTCCTTTCTCTTGAGTTTAAACGAATCTGTATTCGCAAAACGGTTCAAAGCACCAGCAAGGGGTATAAGTTTTCCTCCTTTTTTCACCCAATCCATAAGGGCTTGGTCAGTTGCATTGGCTTCATCCCATTGGGAGTAATACCCATCAGGAATGATGAGTTGGTCGATATGATTCAATGCAGTAGTTAAGCTATTTTCGTTAAGCTGAAGTAGTGGATAGCCCAATGCCTGTTCAAAATAATGCCAAACTTCACCGTAGTTATAACTCGATGTTCTATCGTTTTTGAGGATGGCAATTTTTGGTGCTTTTATCAGGATGAGTTCCCCGGCACCCAAATCCGGACCTTGGGAGGAATAACCTGTTTGTATTGGGGTCAATTTACGATTGAAATCCGATGCTAGTTGGGCTAGTTTCTCCAAATAATTGGGCAACTTTTGATTATCTCCTTTTAAGATAAAAAGGCTTCCACGTGTCCAAGATTTTCCACTATTTGTTAGAGGAGTTTCATTAAAACGAACACCTATATTTTCTTTTAATAAAGCAGCTAAAAATCTACTGTCCTCAAAACTGTTATACGAAAGCGCATAGCCATACAATGCCTCGGAGAGCTTGCTTGTAGTGGTCTTTTCGATAGTATAATCCGAAATATTCAAATCACTTTGGGTTGCCATAGCTTCCAATCCATACGCATAAGGCAAGGACCATGCGGTAATGTCATAGGTCAACGAATCATTAAGTTTTGTTTGGGGTTCTAGTAGTACCTGAACCATTTTACCTTTGGGTTGTTTTGTAGAAACTACAAGTGCCTGTTCTGAAAAATTAGAAGTTGTGTTCCCTTGTTTTTGATAATCATACCCTTTTACGGTAGTATTTTTTGTTAACTGATGACTTGTAATATCGTGTTGGTTGAGGAGTTTATGTAAAGCATCCAATTTATCGGGATGCCCTTGCATTATGAAATTTTTATATTTCACGTCTTTGTTGTCAAAAAAAAGCTGGTAATTTTTATTAAGCGTACTAATGTTTTGTGCAGCAATTTCTACCGTCGAAATTCCTGTAGTGTAGTGATGTTCAATACGATCCTTTAAGGTCAAAGTAATGTTTTCATCGTTTTTTATGCCCAGACCTGCGACACCACCTCCAGCTTGTTCATAGGTCATCCCAATAGCTCCTAAATAGGTAGGATAGGTATCGCCATAACTGGGATAAAGCAGATCAAAACGCTGTTTAGTAAAATAAAACCATCCTTCCTTGTCAAAATATTTTGCGTGATTTTTTCCCAGAACATCCTGAAAGCTTTTTTGAAAAGGGGTTATAATTTCATGTAAGGGTTCAGCAGCTGGAGCAAAATAATAGGGACTGTTGATTCCTTGCTCGTGAAAGTCAACATGAATGTGAGGGAGCCATTGATTGTATAACTTTACACGTTGTTGTGACTCAACCTGAGTAAGCCATGCCCAATCGCGATTTAAGTCAAAACTGTAGTGATTTGTTCTACCGTTATGCCAACCTTCTTGATGTTCACGACTAAAGGGTTCGGTATCGTTGGGAGTGCTTTTGGTTTGGTTATAAAAATTAACATATCGATCGCGTCCGTCAGGATTAATGCAAGGATCTAAAATTATTACAGTGTTCTCCAACCAATCGTTGTATTTGGTTATCAAGGCATGGGCAGTTTTCATCGCTGCTTCGGTACTAGAGGATTCATTACCGTGGACATTATAGCTAAGCCAAACAATAGCTTTATCCTCGTTTTTTGGTCCCGAAACCATTCCACTGTTTTGTAGGTGGGCTTGGCGAATTGCCTCAATATTCTCCAAATTTTTTTCAGAAGAGATAAAGGCTAATTGGAGTAAACGACCTTCATTCGTTTTGCCGTAGGGGTGTAATTTTAATTGAGCACTGTTTTTTTCTAAGTGCTGGAAGTAGGAAACCACTTGATGATGCCGACTGAAATGAGAACCCAATTCATAACCCAAAAACGCATCAGGAGTTTGGATTTGGGATTGCAAAGCGGAAAAAGACAGGAATAGAAGGGATAGGTAAAAGAAACGTGACATGGATTTGTATTTTGTATTTAAAAATACGCTTTCTTGAGGAACTCTCTCTATTTTTCTCAAAAACGAATATCTTTACACAAACAGATGCATGCGAAAGAAGTTTATTTCATTTAAGGAGACCAAACGTTTTTCTAAACTCATGACTACCTATTTAGAGCAGTCTGAAGAACTAAAGCCTTTTTATGAAAAGTACCCTACGTTGAATCAATTCAAGCAACAAATCGCATTAAAGAAGGAAAGTTATTCTGCTTCCTACAGAGAAGTTTTGGTCGCTGCTTTAAAAGGTCAGTATAAAGCGATACCCCATTCTAAAAGCGTTGACAAAAACGTAATCCTTTTAGAGAACGAAAATACTTTTACCGTTACCACAGGGCATCAGTTGAGTTTGATGACTGGACCGTTGTATTTTTTATACAAAATCATCAGCACAATCAATCTTTGTAAAAGTTTAAAAAAAGCCTATCCCGATTCGAATTTTGTACCCCTCTATTGGATGGCGAGTGAAGATCATGATTTTGAAGAAATTAGCACTTTTCGTTTTCAAGACAAAAGTATCCGTTGGTCCCAAGAGAGTGAAGGAGCAGTGGGAGAATTGTCTTTGGAGGAGTTGCAAACGGTCTTGGATGTGTTTGAACAGCATTTAGGGGATAGTGAAAATGCAAAGCAATTAAAAGAATGGATAAGAGCGTCTTACCGAAGTTCCCAAACACTTTCTGAAGCTACTTTTCGTCTAGTCAATATCCTTTTTGGGGAGTATGGTTTAGTTGTTTTAGAGCCAAACCGCCCTGAATTAAAGACTCTTTTCAAATCGATCATCCAAGAGGAACTCCTTCAAGAAGCTTCATTTAAAACAGTGACCTCTCAGATTGAAAAATTAAAACATGATTTGGATTCTTCCTATACACCTCAAGTAAATCCAAGAGAAATCAATCTCTTTTATTTGACCCCTAAGGGAAGGTTTCGTGTTGAGAGAAGTGGAAATCTGTATCGCTTAAACGGAACAGAGCAAACGTTTACAGAGGAAGAAATTATGCATTTAGTAGATTCTCATCCAGAACGATTTTCACCCAATGTCATCCTCCGACCGCTGTATCAAGAATGTATCTTGCCCAACCTCTGTTATATTGGAGGGGGCGGTGAACTGGCGTATTGGTTTCAGTTAAAATCTACATTTACTCATTTTAAGCTGCCTTTTCCTATTCTTTTACTTCGAAATTCAGCCTTGCTTTATTCGGAAAAAGTAGGTCGTAAAATTGCTAAGCTGAATTTAGAAACTGCGGACTTATTTATGAGTCGTAATTCATTGTTGAATAAAAAAGTAAGACAAATCAGTAATATCGACTTGGACCTTACCCCTTTAAAGGAGCAGCTTAAAAAGCAGTTTGAATATTTAAATACTCTTGTAGCCAAAACAGACGCCTCTTTTAAAGGTGCAGTAGAAGCGCAACAAGCAAAACAATTTAAAGGAATTGATTTTCTAGAAAGACGTTTATTAAAAGCCCAAAAGCGGGTTTTAAAAGATGAGGTAGAGCGTTTAGTTTATCTTCATGAACAATTGTTCCCCAACGACAGTCTTCAAGAGCGGACTCTAAATTTTACTACTTTTTATATTGACTTAGGTAAAGATTTCCTACCTGAATTAATAGACGCTTTAGATCCATTAAATCCAGATTTTGTCTTGTTGGAATATTAACAGGAATATGTTGAATTATTTCTTTGGGTAGTTTTTACAACAAGTATTAAATCGTATTTTTGCCCATGCAAGAAAAAGTACTCATTCTAGATTTTGGATCACAGTACACACAATTAATAGCGCGTCGAGTTCGAGAACTATTTATTTATTGTGAAATCCACCCGTTCAACAATCCACCAAAACATTTATCCGACTTTAAAGCAGTCATTTTATCGGGATCACCCTATTCTGTTCGAGCGGAAGATGCTCCTCATCCAGAATTAGACCAGATTAAAGGAAAACTTCCCCTATTGGGAGTCTGCTATGGAGCACAGTATTTAGCCCATTTCTTTGGAGGGCAAGTGAATCTCTCTGATAAACGGGAATATGGAAGAGCGCATTTAGGCTATGTCAACTCGGAGGATCCTTTTTTCAAAGGAGTACCTTCAGACAGTCAGGTATGGATGAGTCATGCAGACACCATATTAAAACTGCCTGAAGACGCAGTACTTCTGGCGAGTACTGCAGATGTAGAAAATGCAGCTTATAAAATTAAAGGAGAACCCACCTATGGGATTCAATTTCACCCAGAAGTGTATCACTCCACCGATGGAAAACAAATTTTAGAAAACTTTTTGGTTCGTATTGCGGGCGTCAAACAGGACTGGACCCCTGATTCTTTTGTGGACATGACCCTTGCAGAATTGAAAGAAAAAATTGGAAATGACCAAGTGATTTTGGGTCTTTCAGGTGGGGTAGATTCCTCAGTAGCTGCCGTATTGCTTCATAAGGCTATCGGAAAACAGTTAAACTGCATTTTTGTGAACAACGGTTTGCTAAGAAAAAATGAGTTTGATCAAGTTCTCAATCAATATCAAGGAATGGGGCTAAACATTAAAGGAGTAGATGCATCCGATCAATTCTTAGACGCTTTGGACGGAGTATCAGACCCTGAAACGAAGCGAAAAATTATCGGCAAGACTTTTATCGAAGTTTTTGATGCCGAAGCACATTTAGTAGAGGGTGCAAAATGGTTGGGACAAGGGACTATTTATCCTGATGTTATTGAATCTATTTCAGTAAACGGACCTTCTGCAACAATCAAATCGCATCACAATGTGGGAGGATTACCTGATTTTATGAAACTTGATTTGGTGGAACCCTTACGAATGTTATTTAAGGACGAAGTCAGAAGAGTAGGTAAAAGTTTAGGTATCGATTCAGAATTATTGGGGAGGCATCCTTTTCCTGGACCTGGATTAGCAATTCGAATTTTGGGTGAAATCACACGAGAAAAAGTTAAAATGCTTCAAGAAGTAGATGCAATTTTTATAGAAGGATTAAAAAAATGGGATTTATACAATCAAATCTGGCAGGCAGGGGCCATGTTTTTATCCATCAATAGTGTTGGAGTCATGGGAGACGAACGTACCTATGAAAACTGCGTCGCACTCCGAGCTGTTCAGTCTACTGATGGAATGACTGCAGATTGGGTAGATTTGCCCTACGCATTTCTTCAAAAAATATCCAATGAAATTATTAATAACGTTAAAGGAGTTAACCGAGTGGTTTATGATATCAGCTCGAAACCACCCGCAACGATTGAATGGGAATAGTTTTTGATATACCTTCCGCATGAGCCGACAATTTCTCTTATATTTTTGTAGTATTTTCCTTTTAGGGACACTATGGACAATGGCTCAAATACCAGATTCATTTGCCTCTCATCGTGTTCAAAAGGGGGAGACCCTGGAAATGCTGTTGGAGCAATACAAAATAACTGCAGAACAACTTGAAGAGTACAATCCACTAGTAACCCGATTCGGGATTCGAAGAAGAATGAATTTACGTATCCCTATTTACTCAAATACAGCAGTTGTACAACCAGAAAAACCAATTCAAAATCCTCAAAATAGCACAGTAAGTTTTACCCTACACGAGGTGCTTCCCAAGGAAACCAAATGGCGATTAGCCTATCAATACAATACGACCATAGCTGAATTGGACTCCTTAAATCCAGAAATAAAAGAAGGACTGAAGATCGGTCAAAAGCTCAAAATACCTCTGCCCAAGGAACTACGTCCTATCCCAGAAAAAGACTCCCTTTACAATTATTACAAAGTTCTTCCCAAAGAAGGGTTTTATCGAATTGAAAAAAAGTTAGGAGTAACTCAGGCAACCTTAGATTCATTAAATCCGATTTTAAAAGAAACTGGATTACAAGCTGGGATGATATTGAAAATTCCAGGTGCTCAAAGTGGTGAACTTCGAATTGAAGACGATCTTCTGGTAGAACGAGCCAATTTAATCGATTCTGTATTTCAGAAACAGGAAATCAAGTTTACAGTATTACTTCCCTTTAAAGCGAATGAAATTATTTTGGATTCTGTTGAAGACACCAAAAGACTCCTCCAAGCACGAAATTTACATACCATTGCCTTGGATTTTTATTCAGGAATTTTGTTTGCAGTGGAAAAAGCAAAACAAAAGGGACTTTCCATAGAAGTAGATACTTACGACACTGAGAATTCAATTTCAAAGTTGAATGAAATTGCCAATGAATTGGATGATAAAACGGACTTTATTCTTGGCCCTTTAATCCCCTCGAATTTTAATTATCTATCAAGCTTAAAGTCATTGAGTGAAATTCCTAAAATTGCTCCTTTGTCCTCCAATCCTGTTGTGTTGCGTAAAAACGTTTACCAGTCGGTTTCTCAGTTGGATGATAACAGACTAAAAATGTTTTCCTATTTAGAGCGTGTAATAGACACCACCCATCACGTTGTCATTGTAGCAGATTCTACAAACCGCAGCATTGAACGAAAATTAAAAGCGCAATTTCCATGGGCAATCACATTACGTCCAGAGAAGGGAGATTTTATTTTACCAGAACTAGCCGATTCCTTATTGGTCGATTCAATGCCTAATAAAGTGATTCTTGAAACACAATCTTTCCCTCTAATAGCAAATGCGATATCTCAGTTTAATGCTCAAAATACGTCCGAGAGACAAGTGCAGGTTTTTACTACCTATCGAAGTAATGCCTACGATAATGAAAATTTATCTCGAAAGGTTTTAGGGGGAATAGGGTTTACCTACCCAGTTGGCTTTAAGCCTTTAGAGTATACAGCTAATGCAGCATTTATAGAATCTTTTGAAAGTCGTTTTGGAAAGCCACCAAATAAAGAAGCCATCCGAGGATACGATTTGACTTTAGATTTAATTCTTAGAACAGCCGTTGTCAATCGATTGGATCAATCATTTGATTTAGGCGAAACACAGTACCTCTCGAATCGGTTTTTATACCGTCCAGAAGCAAATGATTCCTATCTAAATATAGGATTATTTCTTCTACAGCATGAAGGTTATGAAATTAAAGAAATAAAAGAATAGAATGAGAAGTCCGGAAGTTCGCTATGATTTTGTAAATTTGAGTCCGGTAAGCGCGAACTAAATAAACCGGATGTCCAACACCAAATATATTTTTGTTACAGGAGGAGTTACTTCTTCATTAGGAAAAGGAATTATAGCAGCTTCTTTAGCTAAACTACTTCAGGCACAGGACTTTAAAGTCACGATACAAAAATTTGATCCTTATATAAATGTAGATCCAGGAACTTTAAATCCTTATGAACACGGCGAGTGCTATGTTACTGAGGATGGGGCTGAAACCGATTTAGATCTAGGGCATTACGAGCGCTTTTTAAATATTAACACCTCCCAAGCCAATAACGTAACTACGGGCAGAGTCTACCAAAGTGTAATTGAAAAAGAGCGTCGAGGAGAATTTTTAGGGAAAACCGTTCAAGTCATTCCTCATATCACCAACGAGATTAAGGAACGTATGCAATTACTCGGTAAAACGGGCGAATACGATATGGTGATTACCGAAATTGGTGGAACCGTTGGGGACATTGAATCTTTACCTTATATCGAGTCTGTACGACAATTAATTTGGGACCTTGGAAAAGAGAATGCCCTGGTAATTCATTTAACGTTGATTCCTTATTTAGCAGCTGCTGGGGAGTTAAAGACAAAGCCCACCCAACACTCTGTTAAAACCCTGATGGAAAGTGGTATATCAGCAGATATTATCGTTTGTAGAACCGAGCATGAATTGTCTGGAGAACTTAAAGAAAAGCTTGCATTGTTTTGTAATGTAAAAAGAGAAGCCATCATTCAGTCTATCGATGTAGATACCATTTATGATGTTCCCTTAAAAATGCTTGAAGAAGGATTGGATAAGGTGGTTTTGCAAAAACTCCAACTCTCACCAAAGAAACCTTTAGACTTAACCTCGTGGAATCTTTTTCTCGAAAAATTCAAAAATCCCAAACACAAACTTAAAATAGGTCTTGTTGGAAAATATGTTGAACTGCAAGATTCTTATAAGTCTATAGTAGAATCTTTAATTCATGCAGGGGCCATAAATGAAACCGAAATCGAGATCATCAGTGTTCATTCTGAGCATTTAGAGGAAGGTACAGTCGCTGCCCAATTAAAGGGCCTTCACGGATTAATCGTCGCTCCAGGTTTTGGGGAACGAGGGATTGAAGGAAAAATCAGTGCCATTGCCTATGCAAGAGAAAACAAACTCCCCTTTTTTGGAATTTGCCTGGGAATGCAGATGGCTGTGATTGAATATGCACGAAATCAAAAAGGGCTTCAGGATGCGAACTCAACAGAAATGGATCCGAATTGTAAACATGCTGTAATCGATTTGATGGAGTCGCAAAAAAGTATTTTGAATAAAGGGGGAACGATGCGCCTAGGAGCATGGGATTGTGACTTACAACCAAATACTATAGTAGCACAAGCCTATCAATCAAACAAAATATCGGAACGCCATCGTCATCGTTATGAATTTAATAACGCGTACTTGGCTCAGGTTTTTGATGAACAATTTATCATTGCAGGGACCAATCCAGAAACAGGTTTAGTTGAGATAATAGAATACAAAAACCATCCTTGGTTTGTTGGGGTGCAATTTCATCCAGAATATAAAAGTACTGTTTCAAATCCTCACCCTTTATTTTTGGCATTCGTTAAAGCCAGCTTGACACAGAAAGCAAAAGAATAAGTAAGAAAAATACTATGGAAGAAAAAAAATTTGATCCTTATCAATTTATTGGATTTATCCTTATTGCTTTAATCCTAACATGGATGCTCTATAGAAACGGCCCTGCAGAGGAATCCGCCAAAGAGCCTGTTTCTTCAGAAGAGGTACTTCAACAAAACACAACTCCAACAAATGCAAATCAACAAAACGACTCCATCATCCAACAGCAAACTCTTGCTGCTTATGGAGACTTAGGAAGTTTATTTGTTCCAAACCAACAAGAGTCCCTAAAATTAAATACCAATGAGATGAGTTTGGAAATTAGCCCAAAAGGGGGGCAACTTACCAAGCTCACTTTAAATCAGTATGAGAATTACGAGGATGCGCCTATTCCTATGATCAATGAAGGGAATAGCGATTTTAATATTGAAATTTCAACTTTTGATGGTCGAGTGATTCATACTCGAGATATGTTTTTTAGTTCCTCAACCCGAGAGGGAGCAGACGCAATTGAAGTAGAGATGAAAGCCTCATTAGGTCCTCAGCAATACCTTCTTTTTCAATATCGTTTTCCAAAAAAAGGCTATCTCTATTCCTTGTCCTTTAAAACTGTTGGAATGCAATCCATTATGAATCCTGCGATAGCCCCAAAGTTGATCTGGAAAACGGATGTATTTAGAAATTCTAGGAGTATTGATTATGAAAATCGATACACTGAATATACTTTCGGTTACGAAGAAGATCGCGTAGATTATTTATCACTAAGTGGAAGCGACGAGGAAACTCGTCAAGGGATTCGTTGGATCTCCTATCGGCAACATTTTTTTAGCGCCATTTTAATTCCTGAGCTTCCTATTGCTGAAGCAAAAATTGCCTCTAGGGACCGTTCCAGTGAGGAAGGATTAAATGAAAAATTCACGAAAACATTTACCACTGCCTATGCTCTGAATACAGGTGGAGATATAAACACCAACTTAAAATTTTACTACGGTCCCACAGACTACAAAACTTTAAAGCAACTTGACGGAGACTTAGAAACATCTATTCCTATGGGTTGGGGAATCTTTGGTTGGATCAACCGAGTGATTTTTTTACCACTTTTTGAGTTTTTATCTTCTTTTCTCTCCTATGGAATTGCAATTATTGTGATGACTGTAATCGTACGATTGGCAATGTCTCCAGTTACTTACAAGTCGTATGTCTCTCAAATCAAGATGAAGGTATTGCGTCCCGATATTGAAGTCATCAATGAAAAATATAAAAACGATGCGGTAAAGCGCCAGCAAGAAACCATGAGTTTGTACTCACGAGCAGGGGCAAATCCAATGTCAGGCTGCGTACCAGCTTTATTACAGCTTCCCGTTTTTTATGCTTTATTTTCCTTTTTTCCTGTAGCTTTTGTTCTTCGAGACAAATCTTTTTTATGGGCTGACGATTTATCTTCCTATGATTCAATTTTGGATCTTGGTTTTAGTATTCCGTTCTACGGAGACCACATCAGTTTGTTCCCAATTTTAGCCTCCATTGCTATTTTCTTTTATACTCAAATGACAACAGGTCAACAAGCGATGCCACAACAGCCGGGCATGCCAAACATGAAGATCATTATTTATTTGATGCCTTTGATGATGCTCTTTTTCTTTAACAACTACGCCAGTGGATTGAGTTTGTATTATTTTGTTTCCAATCTATTAACCATTTTACTCATGTTGGTCATCAAAAATTACATTATTGATGATGATAAAATTTATGCTAAAATTGAGGAAAACAAAAAGAAACCTAAAAAAGCAGGAGGGTTTTCTGCCCGTCTTCAAAAAGCCATGGAGGAAGCGGAGAAGCAAAAGAATGCTCGTAAATAGATCAAATACTTTTATCGAGATTTCGTTACCTTTAGTTTATAAAATCTCTATCAATGCGTATTGGGTTTTTCTGTAGTCTTGTTGTTTATGTTTTTATATCAGCATGTACACCCTACACCGAAACCTATGCCCCCATTGAAGCGATAGGTGTACATCCCAACAAAACCGTCTATATTGGAATGGAAAGTTGTAAGGAGTGTCATGCAACTCTGGTTTCCGATCACATCCAAACAGCCCATTGGCTAACCTCTTCGAAAATAAATTCGCCCCGCTTACTTCCTCTACTGGAAGCTGAAAAAAATTATTTTGATTTAAAGGACAGCACCCGTTTAAGTTATACTTTTCAAAATGAAACCTTGGCTCAAGAAGCTTCTAGATTTCCATTTGCTGCCCCCTTTCTTGTTAATTCAATTGAGATTATCATAGGCTCAGGCACCAAAATTGGTAATTCTTTTTTAGGATGGGAGGACAATTCATTGTATCAATTGCAAGGGTCTTTCCATCTTCCTTCAAAACAATGGATGAACAGTCCAGGGTTTCCTCCGGTTTTTCAAGCTAAGCGATCAATTTTTCCTCGCTGTTTAGAATGCCATACTACTTATGCACAATCCGAAAACTGGCAAAGTCCAATCCCAATAGATCGATACAATAAAAACAATATCGTTTTTGGGATCGATTGTCAACGCTGTCATGGGGAGGTTGTCGAGCACGTCAAACACCATCGAAAATTTCCTTTGGACAGTACAGGTAAAAAGATAGTAAGGTATTCCAATTTCACACAGCAACAGCGAATTGATATGTGTGCTCTTTGCCATTCTGGTGTAGGAGATCAAATTTTTCAGCCTTCATTTTCATTTACTCCAGGGGATGAGTTGCGCAAGTTTTTGAATACGCAAACTACTGGAGCTCCAGATGTCCATTCCAATCAGGTGGGTCTGCTTACCCTAAGCAAATGTTTTTTGGAATCGGAGGATATGGACTGTATGACCTGTCATAATCCCCATCAAAACGAACGAGAGAATAGCATCAAATTTAATGCTCGCTGTATTCAGTGTCATGCTGAGCCCAAACATACTGTTTCATTGGTTGGTAAAGAATTGGATTGTATCGAATGCCATATGCCAGTTCAAAATAGCCAGCAGATGAAGATTCAAATTACCTCAGACAGTTTAGTACCCGTCGGTGTCCGTACTCATAAAATTGCGATCTATTAGAAAAGCTAGTCTTCCACAGCCACAGTTACTTCTTGATATTCGTTAACGGGAATAAAGACAAAGGAAACGGGGGATCCGTTTTGTTTTTCTATTTGAGTTTGGAGGATTTTGTTATCAACCCAAACCCTATCGTATTCCCCTTCAAACATTGCTTTCCATAGAACCTTTTGATTCCCTTTATTGGAAAAAACAGTTTTGTATCTGCTGTGATGTTCAACATCTATTTGGGTCCCAAAAATTGAAACGCCCTCCACTTTTGCCCATTGAGAAGCCTCCAATCGGGATTGGGTAGCAATGGCCTCCTGACTAGGATTGATTCCCATGAGTCCTCGGGTTACATGTTCAATAACGGTAAAGGAATTTTCGGGATAATCCCTCCGGGTATTTGCTTCGTCACATAACTCCAGAATAATTTTTGTAGCCGTAGCGGGTTCATTTTTTTCATAAAACAAAATAGGCAGATAGGATTTTAGCTCAATAATCAGCGATTGCTGACGAGCTCTATATTCATTGAGGATGGTGTTTATTTGTGAAGGTTTTGAAAGCACATCGAAATAGAGTAAATAATGCAAATAGGCTTGATCTTTACCCACCATGAAATAATCAAAACTTTGATCTTGATAATAAATGGATCGATAGACCTTTTTTGAAGCATCCCACCAAAAAGTATTTAAAAAATGGAGTTCATCAGTGAGTTTTGCAGCATACACTTCCGTCTCTTGGTCTCTTCCTAAATGGTTGAGAATTTCGATATAAGATTTTAATCCTGCGATATAGGAAGCGGTCATATCAATTCCCAAAAGGCTTTCACCTCTTCCCCCTTCATTATAAGTTGGGATCCCCCTGTTTTTCCCAAAACGATTCTTAGGGAATGCTTTAGGATCTTGAACAAAAAGAGATCGATCTCGTGTCGTAATCACATCATGACTTAATGCCCAACGATCGACATACTCATTCAGGCTCAAGGAACAGAATTTTTGAAAGCTTGGATGTTCTATATAAGTAGAATCTTGAGTCCATTCGAAAAGTCTGTTCATCGTAAAGATTAGGTCAAAATTTGCCGGTAGGTTGTACCAAAAATCGCGGTCACTTTCATAATCTACGGGGGCGGGTTGGTTGTAGCGATTAATCTCCCAGTAGGAAGCATAGTCTTTGGATTCACTAATGTTTTGAGCAAATTTGAGCAACATGTTCCTGTTGTGTTTGCTCAATCCTAAGATTTCCGCTCCTACAGACTGGTGGGAAACGTCTCGCATACAGAAGGCCTCTCGGTTGGGGAGGGCTGCTTCGTACCAAAAACCAACGGGATCGCTATCGTCATGAGCATACGAAAGCGCTTTCTCCTTTGCCCATTGCACCGCCGATTGGAGTTCATTATCTGAAGATTGAAATAAAAAAGGGGAGGGAATCTCAGATTGAGATCTCAAAGAAAGAAATCCAAGAAAAGAAAAGAGCAGAAAAAAAAATCGTGTAAAACTATAGCTCATTTTGCGTAAATTGAAACAAGTTAAATAACAATTTATGGAAATCTATTTCACAAACAAAGGGATTAAACGAATGAATTTGATTTTGTTAATCCTATTCCTAGCAGCATGCAAGTCTCCCAGTCCGAGTAAAGGGCTAGTTACAGCAGAAGAATTCAAACAACTTCCAAAGATTGATGTCCATGCACATTATAAATACCCAAGAACCTATCTGATTGATTTTTTTAACCGTTGGAATCTAAAAGCGATGTTGGTTGATGTTGCTATAGAAAATGAGGGTACGGTTGTCAGAAACTTTGATAATTACGCCGCACATCAAAAATTACATCCAGAAAGTTTTTATCTGTGTACCACTTTTACAGCAGATGGGATTGAGGAAGCGGATTATGCAGAGCGTATTATCGCACAATTAAAAAAGGACATAGATCAAGGAGCAATCATGGTTAAGGTTTGGAAAAACTTTGGGATGGTGACTCAAGACTCAGAAGGAAATTATATTCAAATAAACGACGCTCGTTTAAACCCTATTTGGGATTTTTTAAAGGAAAATAAAATTACAGTCTTAGCACATATTGCAGATCCTGAACAAGCCTGGCGTCCGCTTCTAGACGAAAATAATCCCCATTACAATTATTACAAAAACAACCCCCAATACCATGCCTATAATTTCCCTTCCATGCCCTCTTATGAGGAAATTATCTCTGCTCGGGATGCTTGGATCGAGAACAATCCTGGATTAAAAATTATTGGTGCACATATTTGTAGTATGGCGAATAATGTCGATGCTGTAGCAGCGCGTTTGGATAAGTATCCCAATTTGAGTGTTGAGGTGGGAGCTCGCTTTGGAGATTTAGCTATGCAGGATTCTGAAAAAGTCAAATCGTTTTTTGAAACCTACCAAGATCGCATATTATTTGGTACGGATTACGGAACTGGAGAGGAAGAATCCCAGTTGAGTGCTGAAGAAGTCCGTCAAGAAGCGGAACGTTTAGAAGAACAATATAAAAATTTGTTCCACTATTTGGTTTCAGAAGATTCTATGGTTTTGAGAAAGCAAAACACCAAAGGTTTGGGACTATCGAAAGTGGTCCTTTCCAAAATATTTAGTGAAAACTACCTTAGATACTTGAAGGAATCCAACTAAACCTCGGCAATAAGCTGTAAAGTTTTAGAGGGACTGCTTATCTTTGCATCATGAAAAGGGAACGTGTTGTTGTTGGACTATCTGGTGGAGTAGACTCTAGTGTTGCTGCCTATTTATTAAAGGAGTCAGGATACGAAGTGATTGGTTTATTTATGAAAAACTGGCACGATGAAACCGTCACTCTTTCTAACGAATGCCCTTGGTTGGAGGATAGTAACGATGCTATGTTGGTTGCAGAAAAATTGGGTATTCCCTTTCAAACTGTAGATTTAAGCAAGGAATACAAGGAGCGTATTGTAGACTATATGTTCGATGAATATGCAAAAGGAAGAACTCCCAACCCAGATGTGTTGTGCAACAGAGAAATTAAATTCGATGTTTTTTTAAAAATCGCACTTTCTTTAGGAGCCGATTTTGTGGCTACAGGCCATTATTGTCAAAAGGGGCAGACAATAAACCGTGAGGAAGTAAAATCCTATCAGTTATTGGCAGGCGAGGATAAGAATAAGGATCAATCCTATTTTTTATGTCAAGTGACACAAGAGCAACTCTCCAAAGTTCTCTTTCCTATTGGACACTTAAAAAAGGCAGAGGTTCGTTCTATAGCAACTACTCAAAATTTAGTAACTGCTGAAAAGAAAGATTCTCAAGGCTTGTGTTTTATTGGGAAAGTGAGTCTGCCGGATTTTTTACAGCAACAATTAAAACCAAAAATGGGGTCCATTATTGAAATACCAGCTTCTCACCCAGCGTATCTTCCTGCTCAAGAATTTCAATCCGTGCAAGAGCAGTCCTATAAAAAACGATACAATCCAGAAGATGGTGTTTTGGTCGGAGAGCATAACGGCGCACATTTTTTTACTGTAGGTCAGCGAAAAGGACTAGGTGTGGGAGGGAAGGTTGAACCCTTATTTGTCATAGACACGGATGTTTCCAGAAATACGATCTATGTGGGTCAAGGGAAGCAGCATCCCGGGTTATTTCGAGAAGCACTTAGAGTAGATCCCTCCGAAATTCATTGGATACGAACCGATTTGTCAATTTCTACAGGGGAAACTTTAGAAGTGCTAGCCCGAATTCGTTACCGACAACCTTTGCAAAAAGCAAGATTGTTTCAAACGGATGAAGGACTTTATGTTACTTTTGAAACCCCTCAATCTTCAATCACCTCTGGACAATTTGTAGCATGGTATCATGATAACGAACTGTTAGGTTCGGGTGTAATAAGTTAATCTTGGATTTGTTTTAGTGCTTCAGTAACTGTTTTGACCGGTCTTAGACAGACTTTATTCTCACAGACATAAATCAGGGTTTCCTCTTCAAAATAGCGGTCTTTAAGTAGAGGTAATTCACTGGCTTCTTCACTCATTTGAAAAACAACATGGGGGAGGTAATGGGACTGAAACTCTCTTGCGAGTTCTTTAGCATGAGTACCAACAATAACGACTTCTTTTACAGAATACGCTTTTTTACTGATCAGTTGAGCCCATTGACTGTAGTCGCTTCCTCTCCCACCACTAAAATAGGAGGAGATGCCCTCAAGCATTTTTTGAGCCTTTTCTTTGTATTGCTCTGTGTCCAGTAATTCTCCTAGAAGCCATAAGTTTTCAGCCATAATCGCATTTGCTGAGGGAATAACATTATCGTCTACAGCAATGATATTTGAAAACAGAACTGGATTTTCGGTAAACGTAAAAAATGGATTATCAGGATTTTCAAATTTTTGGATTGCGGTTTTTGTCAACTTATCGGCTTGGTTTAAATAATCAATGTTGCCCGTATTCTTATACAATGCTAATGCTGCTTGTATTGTAAATGCATAATCTTCTAGATTCCCTTCTAATTTAGCTTCCCCGTTCTGAAAGGTATGCAGGATATTTTTTCCATCAACCAATTGATTTTGAATAAAACGATAGGTTGCCTCCGCTTGTTTTAAAAATGCATCTTCTTGAAAAGCTTCATAGGCTGTCAAAAGCCCTGATACAAGCTGAGCATTCCAAGAGGTGATGATTTTATTGTCAATTAGCGGAAATTCTCTTTGCTGTTTTAGGTTTTCAAATGCACTTTCCCACTCTACTTTCTTTTGAATGAGTTCTTGCTCAGAAAGCCCATATTTTTTCAGTATTGTCTGAAGGCTATCGTGTTGTTGAAGGTGAAAAAAGGATTCCTCAAAGGGTTTATTCAGATCAATTTTGTAATAATCAGCCAGAAGTGTTAAATCCTCTCCTGCAACACGTTTGATTTCTTTCTCATCAAAAACATAATAGCGTCCTTCGCCTTCATTATTGTCGGCATCGATGGCTGAATAAAAAGCACCTTCTGAATTTTCCATCTTCTGATTCAGAAAATCAAAGGTCTGGTAAACACGTTTTTTAAAAAGTGGATTTTTATATTGCTTATATGCATTTGCATAAAGGGTTAAAAGCTGGGCATTATCATAGAGCATTTTTTCAAAATGGGGAATTTCCCATTTGGGATCAACTGTATATCGGAAAAATCCACCTTCAAGTTGATCAAAAATTCCACTATTAGCAATGGTTATAAGTGCATGTTCCCAATAGGATTCAATGTCTGGGTTCGGATTTAAAAACTGATACTGTTGGATGTAGTTGAATTTTACAGGAGTAATAAACTTTTGAGTTTGTTGTTCTCCTCCATATACACGATCCCATTCTCTGGACCAATACGCCATTTCATTGGTTAACAAATCCGGTTCGAAAGCAGGAGCTTCTTGGGTATATTCGAACTGGTTAACCTCTTGGATTCCTTTCTCTACTTTTTCTGCAAAACCATAAAGTTGTGTTTTGTCATTCTCGTATAATTTTTGAATTTTTCCCAACACCTCAAGCCATTGATCTTTGGTGTGGTAGGTCCCACCATAGACGGGTCTTCCGTCAGGTAAACAAACGACATTCAATGGCCACCCACCGCTACCAGTCATCATTTGAGTAGCAGTCATGTAAATGTTGTCAATCTCTGGATTTTCTTCTCGATCTACTTTAATACTAATAAATTTATCATTCATAAAAGTAGCCACTTCTTCATTTTCGAAGGTTTCCTCTTCCATAACATGACACCAATGACAACTGGAATAGCCAATACTAACAACGAGTAATTTTTCTTCTTTGTTGGAGTTCCCGTAAAGGTTTTCATTCCAGCGTTGCCAATGGATCGGGTTATTGGCGTGTTGAAGAAGATAGGCACTGGTTTCTAAGTCAAGATTATTTCTATTGAGTTGTGGTTCAGAGGTACACGAAAAAAAAATACTTATCATAAGAAATATAGGGATAACAGCAGCAACTCTTTTTAAGGTATAGCATCCAGAAAAGAGAGCTGTAGGGGATAAGGGGTTATTCATTCAGCACTAATTTTTCGTTTTTGGATTCTATTATTTTTGGCATCGGCAATGATGATATCTCCCATCACATCAATTGCAGTTTGATAGGGTTGAGATAATTTATCATTATCCTCTACGGAAGTATTTGTCGTCATGATTTCAAATGATTTCGTTTTTAAATCATATTTGAGTATGCGTTCCTGTTGGTAATCGGTAATATACAAGTATGAGTTGTTCACCAGACTGATTCCACTAAAGTAATTGATTTGGGATTCCGTTTTAAAATCTTTACCTGAAATCAAAGTAACTCCTTTTTGAGATCCTTTTTCAAACAATTGAATTCTGTGATTGTAGGTATCGGCAACATATAAATTTCCATCTAAATCAACAGCAATTCCAAGCGGAAAAGCCAATTGATTGGAATCACTTCCTTCACCGTTCCCCCCTGCAATCACAACTCCAGTTTCTTCACCTGGAGCCCATTTTGATACTCGATGATTCCCTAATTCGGAGATATAAATCGTTCCTGAATTATCAACAGCAATTCCGAAAGGCCTGTTGAGTTGGTTGGTTTCGTTCCCCATCCCTTTGCCTCCTGCTACAGTTGTTCCAGTTAATCCTCCGTGTTCCCATTTCTGAATCCGATGGTTTCTTGTGTCTGCAATATAAAGGTTCCCTTGGCTGTCAATATCAATTTTACCTGGCTCGTCCAATTGTGTCGGTCCATATCCATATCCAGAACCACCCGCTACCGTAATACCCACTGTCGCCCCCGGCTTCCATTTTTGAATACGATGATTATACATGTCACTTACATACAAATCTCCTGCTGGATCAAGTGCAATTCCAGTAGGATAAAACAATTGGTTCAATTCTCCACCTTTTCCTTTTCCTCCAGCAATTGTTCTAACTTTAAATGTATCCTTTACGAATACGGCTCGTATAGCGAGATCGTCGTAAAAAGAAATATTTGTTGGATTATCCGAGCTACTCACTGCACCTTCCCATCGGTCAAAAACCCAACCGGGTTCGGGTCGAGCATAAATGCTTTTTATGGTAAATGCATTGTATTCTCCCTGGCTGGGAAAGATTTTCCCCATACCCTCTGGCCAGATTTCGGTTCTAAGATTGTAGTTATATGTTTTTACCGCTTCTTCCTGCTTGGAACAGGATAAAAAAGTTAGTAGAACGAGTAAACTAAAAAACGGGTAATTTTTTCTTCTCTTCATTAATCCTTCTCTTCGTTATACAATTTGTATTGTATATTTAATCTAAATTTAATAAAATTTATTTGTTGATTCCTTATGTATAAGAAATTTTGTTTTGCTCTATTTTTTAGCTTTGCCTTGAATAGCTCTTTTGCTCAAGAAAACGAAGCTTTAGTCGTTCCTAAAACGTATATTTTTTCATGGCAAAAAGCCAATGGGGATACCTTCGAAATACCGGTAGAAAACAATCTTAAGACAGCTATGCTCGTCAAAAGATTGGATCGTGCTTTGATGCAAATCATGTTGAAATCGCTTCTCAATAGCAGAGACTTTGAAACTTTTACACCCGAAAAAGTGACTCTTTTTTCTGATACGGATTACGAAGTAGCAAAAATAGATTTTACGATATTAGGTGGGGAAGAAGAACTTATCGAAAAAACCTATTACTTTAGTTTTGATGAATACGGGAACGTATTTAATCAACTTAATTTCTAATCGGTATGAACGCGTGTAAATAGGGTTTCTCCTGCTTCATCAAGGACTCGAATTCTATTTTGTTCTAGTATAAGAAACTTAAACTCCGTGTTTTGAGGTTTTTTTATTATTTCCACAACAAAAGTATCTAGGGAAACTCCTTTATAGATGTCCTTCAAATGCCAACTTCCGTATTCTGCCAAAGTATCCAGTTCATAACTATATCGATTAAGAAAATAGGTTGTTTTTCCGTTGGGATCAAATCGAATAAAGGACTGTAGGGTTGGATTTTCGATTCTCCAATCCCCAGTGATATAATTTTTAAAATCTTTTGATTTTGAATTCAAGCAGCCCGATAGGAGTAATACTAAAGAAAGAGCAAGAATAAAAATTCGCATTAATTGATTCGTATTTGTTGTAAAGCAGCATTATTTTTTGCTACGAGGAGGTGGTTTTCTTTTCCAACTTCTATTTTTTCAATATTTCTAACATCCCCTAAGATTACTAATCCAGATTCTCTAGCCCGTTGAGCGACGAAGTTCCCTTTTCCATCTCCTTTTAGCCAAAGTCCATAACTGGCGTCATTTCTGGGGGTTTCTACCTCTGCATTATAGAGGTTACCACCAAGAATCACATCCAAATAACCATCCCTATCTACGTCTTCGATTAAAATGGTATTGATATTAGAATATTGAGCTTCTACAGGAAGCGGTTTTGCAGTAAAAGTTCCCTCGTTATTTTCCAAATACACACTTGAAAAATCGGTGATTTCATATTTTAAGGATTCGGCTAACATTTTGTCAGAATAAATTTCCTCCAACGAAGCACTGGCAAAGCTGTTGTAATTTTTGAATTTTTCTTTTATAGCAGGCATTTGCTCAGAGGAACACTGCCTTCCGCGCACAGGATATTCAGTGTCATCGGATTGATAACTCAGGACAATATCATAGGTTGCATTTTTATCAAAATCATTCAAATAGACCTTAAAGGGTTTATCTAAAGAAGCTTGGTATTTGTAATTTAACCCTAAATTACCTACAATTAAATCCATATCTCCATCCTGATCAAAATCTCCTTTTTTGAGGTCGAACCACCAACCCCTGTGCTCGGGTTGGTAAATTTGATTCGTTACTTCTGTAAAAGTTCCCTGATTGTTTTTAAACATTCGGATAGACATCCATTCTCCAACAACGATTAAATCCTCCCATGAATCTCCATCGAAATCAATCCATTCGGAAGCTGTGACTAAACCAATGTTTTCAAGTTCAGGATTTTTTTCTTTTGTAATATCCACAAATTGAATCTTACCTTCAGCACTTCTGTTTTCTAATAGTCTTGAACTAGTCGGGTAGGGGTATTTTTTTGGACTTAATCGTCCTCCGACAAATAAATCCAAATCCCCATCGTGATCAAAATCATTGACGCTTACATCCAGGCCACTGATTCGAGTATCCGGAATAGCCTCCGTATCTCTTCGGAAATTTAGTTTTCCTAAATTTTCATAAAATCGATCTTCATATCCTTGAGAACCCTCATTAAATTCATTCCCTCCACTTGCGAAATAGAGATCCTGATCGCCATCTCCATCGGCATCAAATATTTGAATTCCGAGGTCTTCATAAAATTTATCTTTTTCGAATATGGGCACCATGACCTTTTCAAAGGTTCCATCATTTTGTTGAATATACATTGAAGCGGGTTGACCTATCGCTCCTCCTACAATATAATCCTGTTTCGAATCATTGTTTAAATCACCAACCGCAAGGGCAGGGCCAAGAGTTGAATTTTTATGTGGTAATAATACTTCTTCTTTAAAATCATTGTAAGGATTTTCCTCATGAATAAAGGGGTCTTTTTGCACAACTGTTTGAAAAACTTTTAGAGAGGGCAGAGATTTTTCTTTTTCAAAGAATGCAGTTTGTTTATTGTAATCTACAGTAGTATAGGCATTCACTTGAGGATTCTCTACTCGAGTTTTTTTCCCGTCCGGCCACTCGATGATAACCTCTTCAAGCTTTGTAGAAGTTCCCAAGCCGAAATGCAGACGAGGGGATACGGAAGATAAATAGCCTCTACTGAGGTTGTATTCTTGCATTTGATATTGTCCATCGGCTACAATATGAATTCGTGTACCTAAGGGTGTTTCATTGTTCTTTCCAATGAGTTGAAAACCGATAGAATTGGTATTGATACTATTGTTTTGATATACACTCGCTACATCTTCTAAATTATTTACCACCAAGTCTAAATCCCCATCGTTATCTAGATCCGAATACACAACACCATTTGAGAAAGTTTTTTCATCTAATCCCCATTCCATGCTTTTATTTTTAAAGCCATTTTCTCTGTTGTTTTGATATAAATAGTTGGTTAGTTTTTCTGAGGGCATTCTTTCTAGGTAGGATAATAGACCCACTTCATCCTCTTTATTTTTATAATTTGGATCGTTTTCCATTTTATCAAAGAAAGCTCGATTTTCATTGTAAAAATCCTTGTTATTCACATCTCTTCGGATTCCGTTTGTAACGTATAAATCTTTCCATCCATCGTTATCAAAATCAGCAAAAATTCCTCCCCAACTCCAATCGGTAGAAGATACCCCTCCCCAGCGAGCTACATTACTAAATGTGGGACTGTTCCCGTTTAAATTGCCCTGATTTATTTGCAAAGAGTTTTGCATGTATTGATGATGTAAACCAAGCGAGACCGATTGATAGAACACCTCTGGATTCATTGAGGACATATTAGCTTTAGATCTAAAATTATCAGCAGCATTCATGTCCAATTGAAATAAATCAACCCAACCGTCATTATTAAAATCAGAAGCATCTACACCCATTCCAAAAAAGGAAGTCTGACGGAACGAGTTTAAAATATCATTTGTAAAAGTACCGTCCCCATTATTGAGGTACATATAGTCTGGAGCGTTAAAGTCATTGGAAATGTAAAGGTCAGGATAACCGTCGTTATTAAAATCAGAGGCAACTACACCCAAGCTCAAACCAAAGTTACTGATCCCAGCTTCTTCAGTAACATCAACGAATGTTTCTCCATCATTTCTATAGAGATGGTCAGAGTCTATGGCTTCATGATTTTCAATCATGTATTTGTAATAGTCTACAGGGGCTTTAAAACTGGTAGGGGGGTAGTTCGCTACGTACAAGTCAAGATCTCCATCTTTATCGTAATCAAAAAAAGTGGAATGCATACTATAACCGTTATCGTCTATTCCGTATGCTTGGGCTACCTCAGAAAAAGTATTGTCTTTATTGTTGAGATATAAAACGTTGTTATGAGGTTCTTTTTCACCAGAAACAGAACAATAGATGTCTAAATAGCCATCTTTATTTATATCGACTAAGGTTACACCTGCATACCAACGATCGTCTCCTGCAATACCAGCTGTTTCACTGATGTCTTCAAATTTGAAATCCCCTTTGTTGAGGTATAATTTATTGGGAACCATATTCCCTGTGAAGAATAAATCTTCAAGTCCATCATTATTAAAATCACCTGCTGCAACACCACCTCCCAGATACATATATGGATAGGTGAAATAATTATTTTTATTTGTTTCGAACAGGGTATTTGCAAAAGTAATATTCGTTTGAGAAGCGTTTAACTTTGAGAATTGTTTCTTTTCCGCACTACATCCAACTACAATTGCAATTACACTAAGTAAATAAAGGAGCTTCTTCATAAAATTGTTTTTTCAAAAATAAAAAAACCCTGCATTATATACAGGGTTTTTTTCAATTCAGTGAACTAAAAAATTAGTATCCTGGATTCTGAAGTAATGAGGGGTCTCTGTCGATTTCATTTTGTGGTATTGGCATGAAATAAACGTGATCTCTCCAAATTCTATTTTCAAATACAATGTTTGTAGGAGTGTATTTGTAATCAAAATCAGCAGAACTTTTTCTATAGTTTCCAGGAGTCATAGAACTTCCAGCTTTTTGTGTTGCTTGGATTAAGGTCTGTTGAACTTGCTTGTTCAATGAATAAGGTCCTTCTAACCAACGTTTCATATCGAACAAACGTGCATCCTCATTTACCAATTCTTTATCACGTTCTCTTTTGTAAATTTCAACAAGAGCCGATCCAGATTCAGTTACAGCAGGAAGTCCATTACGGAAACGCAGCTTGTTTAACCATGCTTTTGCTTCAGCCTCATCACCTAAATTGAGGTTTGCCTCAACATAGTTTAATAAAACCTCGGTATAACGTAAATAAGGCGCATCTACTTTTTGAAGGTTATTAGGCCAAGATGCAGGTAAATAAGGATCTGCAAATTTCTTGAAATAATATCCAGTTCTAGAGCCGTTCCAGTCTTCAATTGGACCTTGACGTGTATCAACACCATTTACAATAGTTCCATCAGCAAAAGTGTAATATCCCGTTTGTAATTCGTTAAACAAGTCAAATTTAACTACATCACTTGTTCTTTGTTTCCATGGTGCTCCGTCAAAAAGAAGTGTAGAATAGAAACGTGCTTCACGATTTCCGTAAGGGTCTTTTGCGTGCTCAGGGTTACTCCAATCAAAAGGAGTACCGTCTGCTAAAGCATACTTAGAAGCTAAAGCTTCGGTAGGAGTAGTTCCAGCCCACTCATGGTATCCGTTAGGACCGTGATACAATGCAACCATTCCAGGTCCTTGTGACCAATCGTTACCACCGGGATAGGTTCTTGAACCGTAACCAAATCCTTCGATAAGACGACCCCAGATGAAATCTTGGTTCTTGTCTCCTTGAAGCCAAATGTCTTCATAGTTTTGTTTTGCTTCATCAAAACTAGCAGGTGCAGCATAATCTAATTTATAACCGGTAGTTGCATCTAAGAGTGCTTTAGACGCTGCTTTGGCTGCTTGCCAACGTTGGTCTTGCGAACCGCTCGTGTACCCTATTAAATCTTTGTTTCCGAAAGATGCCAAGGTAGAAACACTAGAAGCTTTTGAAGGCTCGTGTAAATCACTAGCAGCGTGAGTCAACACTCTAGATTTTAAAGCGAGAGCAGTTAATTTGTTTGCTCGTGCTTTATCAACTGGTGCATCGGCCAACATTGTTATCGCCTGATCGATATCAGAGATAATTTGTTTAATAGTTGCATCAAAACTAGATCTAGGATTTTCAGATTCGCTCTCAAGAGTTAAAGGTTCTGTTAAAAGAACAATCCCTCCATACTGTCTCATCAATTGAGTGAAAAAGTATCCTCTCATGAAATAAGCTTCTCCTAAAAGTCGCTTAGCAAGTCCAGCTTCCAGACCTCCTTCATTTTCGGTCAGTTTTTGAATAGCAATATTTGCACTTCTGATAAACGGATAAAGCTGAGTCCAACTGAACCATTGCATATCCATATACCCTCCTGAAGGGTTCATTTTTCCTTCAGTATAGCCATCTACACCTCGTCCAGGGTGGGTAAATACCGCCTGGTCTGTAAATGCGTCTGTAGTTTCTTCCCGGGTTAATGTCCCAGCCCAAGTACCTTGATATAAATCAAGTACAGCTGCTTCAGCTAATTTTGAGGAGGACCAAACATTGGATTCAGCAATTTCGCTTAAAGGGGTCGTACTTAAAAAGTCATCCTGGCAACTTATAATTGCCGAAGCAAACATAAATCCACCAACAATTTTTAATAAAATCTTCTTCATTCTCATCATGTTTAATTAAAAGGTTATTTGTATTCCGGTTATTATTGTCTTGAGTAATGGGTAAGCACCACCGTTGTTCACGGCACCACCACCAGCATTTCTTGTATTATTCACATCTGCTCCTGATTGAAGAACTTCAGGATCAAAAGGGAAGTCAGTTATCGTGATCAAGTTTGTACCAGTAACTGAAAGACGAATGCTTTCTGCACTGATTTTACTTGTAACAGCATCAGTAAAGTTATAACCAATTTCAAGTGTTTTTAACCTTACAAAATCACGAGTAATTAAAGCGTAATCTGTTTGACCTGAATACCACTGGTCACCACGATCAGCTAAACGTGGGTAGGGTGCATTCGGGTTGTCTAAAGACCAAGCTCGAGTGTATACATCACGTTGAACGTTTGCTAATGTTCCAGACATAAAGCTCCACTCGTAGGTGTTGTAACCTCCAGCAGCACCATTCCAGTACATATTAAAGTCAAAGTTTTTGTAAGTCATCGCTGTATTGAAACCAAATTGGGTATCAGCAAAAGCACTTCCACCTACACGAGTTCTATCTGCAGGAGTAATTTTACCATCTCCGTTGATGTCATTTACTCGAGCATCCCCAGGCTTAAGAAGTGGTGCAACAGCACTGTAGTCTAAAGTTTCAGAGTCGATTTCAGCTTGTGAACGGAATACTCCTGCAAATTCATAACGCAAGGGTCTTCCTATTTCTCCACCGGTTTCTCTCTGCCATGGACGGTCTGCTAAATCAGGTTCGTCTACAAAAAGAAGTTTGTTGTTGGAATCACTTACATTAAATGCAATATTGTAAGTAAGTCCAGAAGTCGTCTCTCCATTTAATCCTAAAGTGATTTCATAACCTCTGTTTTCAAATTCCCCTATGTTTTGTGCAGGTGGTGTAATACCACTATAGGAAGGAAGTGTTTTGTTTGGTAAGGTTAAGATATCCTCTCTCAAGTTTCTAAAGAATTCAAATCCAAAAGAAAGTCGGTTATTTAAAGCCCGTAAATCAAATCCAAAGTTGGAAGAGGTTTGAGTTTCCCAAGTAATATTTGGGTTAGGTACTTTAGTTTCATATGCTGTAGTAAATACATCTCCTAAACTCGTAGCAGAGAATCCATAAGAAGCTAAGAACTGAAACGGTGCAACGTTGTCGTTACCCAATTGTCCCCAGGATCCTTTCAACTTGAAATAATCGATGAAGCCAAGTCCGTCGCCAAAAAATGATTCTTCAGATAATACCCAACCTGCAGAAACTCCAGGGAAAAATCCGTAGCGAGTTTCTTCTGGGAATAAATACGATCCGTCATAACGGAAAAGTAATTCTAAAAGATACTTTTCTTGGAAGTTGTAATTTACACGACCGTAATAGTTTAATCGAGCAACTTCATATCCAGTACCTTGACTGAATTGACCATCCTGACCACCAAAACTCAACTGATCTAAGTCATTGGAAAGGAAAAATCTTTTAAATGCTCTCATGTAGCTTTGTTCGGATTCTTCACGTGTGATCCCACCGAGTATTTTAAAGTAGTGATCTCCCAAATCTTTTTCATAAGAAGCGTTGATCGTTGCAGTAATATCGGTAAGTGTAGTATGATCTTGTGTTAAACTTGGATCACCAGGTCCTCTTTGAGCAGCTGTTAAACCTGAAGAGTTTTTGTTTACTCCATCCCAAGTATACAACTCCCAAGGACGTTGCCATAGTTTTTGATCAAAGTTCATTTTGTCATAAGAAACGTTTCCACGAATCAATAAACCTTCAACTCCAGGAACTTTAAAGTTCACTCCTATATTACTTTGTACAAAGTTTGTACTTCTGTTGTTGTAACCAGGCTCATCCGTAACTCGAATTGCAGGGTTGTTCCCGTTTTCGATATCAGGACCGTACTCACCTGTTGGCCAGTAAGCTGGGAACCAAGGGTATTGACGAACTAAATCATTGAATACACCAGAGGGTGCGTTAGTAGAGGTAAGGTTTTCTTCTTGTCTAGAGTAAAGCCCAACATCTACACTTAAAAAGTCGTTGATTTTTGCATCTAAGTTTAAACGCAAGTCGTATTGAGTAAATCCTTTCGGTGCATTTTTGAAGTTTACCTCTTGACGAAGGAATCCAGCAGAAGCTAAATACGTTACATTCTCATCACCTCCAGAAATTTGAACGTTCTGACGTGTGGTTGGAGCGTTTTTTCTTTGAACTTCTTCCATCCAATCTGTATCAGGATAATTCCAAAGGTCAGCTCCAGCAGCAGTATTTTGAATCCGGTCGGAAGAATAGGTAGGGTTTAATACTTCTCCATTAGGACGGGTAAAAGGTTGTCCTCGAACAGCATTTGCTGCTGCCCATTCCCCTACTGGTAATTTGTAAACATTTAATAAGTTTACAAGGTCCATATATTCAGCACCAGTTAACATGTCAGGTACTGTAGTAAAGTTTTGCCAACCGTAGTTGGAAGTAAGTTTTACTCTAGCTTTCCCTTCTTTACCTCGTTTTGTGGTAATAAGGATAACTCCATTCGCAGCTCGAGCCCCGTAAATAGCCGCAGATGCATCTTTAAGCACCGAAATACTCTCAATGTCTGCTGGGTTAATACGAGCTAAACCACCCGCTCGGTTGGGAATTCCATCAATTACGATAAGAGCAGAGGAGTTATTAAATGTGTTTGTTCCACGCACACGAATAGCTGGGTTGTCAGCACCTGGTGCTCCATTTCCAGTATCGATATACAAACCGGCCACTTTTCCAGCAAGTGCTGTTCCTAAGTTAGGTGAAGAAGACTTTTCAAGATCTTCACCACCAATGGTTGCGATGGAACCCGTTAAGGTTGCTTTTCGTTGTGTACCATAACCTGTAACAACTACTTCGTCCAACTCATCTGATCCAGATTCCATAGTGATATCAAATGAATCTGAACTAGCGGCTACCTCTTGAGTAAGAAACCCAAGGTAGGAGAGGACAAGCGTTGCATTATCATCAGCAACGGTGATGGTAAAGTTTCCATCGAAATCGGTAGTGGTACCGTTTGTTGTTCCTTTTTCGACGATGGTTACGCCTGGTAAAGGACCCGTTTCGTCTGAAACGGAACCAGAGATTGATTTTTGAGCGAAAGCACTGCTAATCACAAAGATTAAAAGCAAGGAAAAAATCCCTCTCAAATCAAAGTTTAATGTTTGTTTAAATTTCATATGCTTGGTATTAATTGTTTGTTAGTTAGTTTAGAAAATTAAAAAATGGTTTTACTTTAATAATATTCACAACATATAAAATTACCAAAAAGCCTTTAGCTGCAAAATAAACTCACACTTTTTTTTTAAAATTTTGTTAAAATATTTCAAAACCCCAGAATTTATTGAGGTTTCAAAAGGGTTAAAAAATTCGTTTTTTTTTTTTTTGAACAAACATAAAAAAGATCATATTGGGACTAACTTTAAATGTTTAATGCCTCTTCAGATTAAGACAATGAGGTTTAAAATCAGTTGGAATCAATTAAATAGTTATAATTTTTTTTAAGGATTCGTAAATTCTTTTCTACATTGTGGTTAGTTCTAAAAATTAACAAAGAATTAAATTGAAAATTTTAGCTTCAATAGTACTCCTGGCTAATGCTTTTCTGAGCAATGCCCAACAAAATTACACTGAAAAAATTCAGGGACTAAGCCAACTCATGCCCATGCAATTTATCTCAGGAGGGTCCTTTAAAATGGGGAGCCCTAAAACAGAGCCGGGCCACTTTGGTGATGAAAGCCCACAGCATGAGGTAGTTGTGAGTGATTTTTGGATGGGTCAATATGAGGTCACTTGGGATTTTTATAATCTTTTTGTGAGTAGAGAATTGGATGCCAATCAAAATTCCAAAACTTCAGATTCTGAAGTACAGATAGACGTGGATGCGGTCTCTGGAGCAACTACACCTTATGTGGAAATGAGTTTTGGAATGGGAGTCGATAATTTTCCAGCCATCTGCATGACTCAGTTGGCTGCCGTGAAGTTCTGTGAATGGCTGTCTGCCATGACGGGTCATTTTTACCGCTTGCCTACAGAAGCCGAATGGGAATACGCTTGTAGAGCGGGCACAGAAACCGCTTACCACTTTGGGGAGGATCCAAGTCTACTCGATGAATATGCGTGGTATGCAGAGAACAGTAATGATAAATATCAGGAGGTAGGTACTAAAAAACCGAATGCATGGGGATTACATGACATGCATGGAAATGTTGCAGAGTGGACCTTGGATCAATATGTACCTACTGAGTATAGCAGTCGAAAAGACGGTGTTAAAGATCCGTGGGTGGAAGGCGATAAAGTATATCCCAAGGCGGTACGTGGGGGGTCATGGATGGATAGTCCAAGCCGTTTGCGTTCAGCAGCACGACGCCCCTCAACAAAACAATGGAAAAAACGCGACCCACAAATTCCAAAAAGTAAGTGGTGGCATACCGATGCACCTTTTGTTGGATTTCGAGTGGTACGTCCGCTGATAACCCCTTCAGAAGAAGAACAGAAAAAATATTGGAAATACGAATCAATACAATAAATGACAGAAATCATGAAAAACAACAAACAAAAAAATCAAAATCAATCACGCCGTCAATTTGTGCAGCAAACTGCAATGGCTACGGGTGCTTTTCTAACTGTACCTATGGGCGTGGAGCGAATGGCAAATGTTCATGGAGAACAGAAACTTAAACTTGCTTTGGTGGGCTGCGGTGGTCGTGGATCAGGAGCAGCGGTTCAAGCTTTAACTGCAGATGAAAATGTGGAACTGGTTGCAATGGCAGATGCTTTTGCAGATCGAGTTGATAGAAGCTTAAAAGGAATTCAAGAACACTTCGAGGGACAGAAAAAAATTGATGTAAAAGAAAAAAATCGATTTGTCGGGTTTGACGCTTACAAAAAAGCTATCGATCTTGCTGATGTGGTGATCTTGACCACCCCTCCTGGCTTCCGTCCCTACCATTTTGAATACGCCATCGCGAATGGTAAACACGTATTTATGGAGAAACCTGTTGCTACAGATCCAGTAGGAATCCGAAAGGTTTTGGAGACTGCCAAAATTGCAAAAGCAAAAAAATTGAATGTAGTCGTCGGGTTACAACGTCATTATCAATCCAAGTATATTGATTTAAAGCAGCGGATAGATTCGGGGGCTATTGGTCAAATACGGAGCGGACAGGTGTATTGGAATGACGCAGGTGTTTGGGTAAAAGCGCGTCAGGCAGGGCAATCTGAATTAGAATATCAAATGCGAAACTGGTATTATTTTAACTGGCTTTGTGGGGATCACATCTTAGAGCAACACATACACAATATAGATGTAGCGAATTGGTTTATAGGAGATTATCCTATTTCAGCTCAAGGTATGGGAGGACGACAGGTACGGAACGGAAAAGACCATGGGGAAATCTTCGATCATCACTTTGTTGAATTTACCTATGCAAATGGAGCGGTAATTGCGAGCCAGTGTCGTCATATCCCGGGAACAATGAGAAGGGTAGACGAAGTGTTCCAAGGGACACAAGGGACGGTAGAAATAGGAAAAGGAGAAATTACAAATTTGAATGGAGAAAGCACTTATAAATATCCCAGTAGAGACAGTGAAGATCCTAATCCCTATCAAGTTGAACACGACCGTTTGTTTGCTTCCATTCGAAGTGGGGGTGTCATTGCCGATGCAGAAAATGGGGCAAAAAGTACATTAACGGCTATTTTGGGACGAATGGCAACGTACACAGGAAAGAAAATCACCTTTGAAGAAGCATTGAACTCTGAATTACACCTTATGCCTGAGGAGGTAACTTGGAACTCGACTCCGCCATCACTTCCAGATGCCGATGGAAATTATCCAATTCCTACTCCAGGAAAAACAAAAATGATTTGAAATGAATAGAAGAAATTTTACCCAACTGGCAGGACTCACTGGACTGGGAATGCTTTCCACAACTTCTGCTCTTGGAGCCCAAAAAAGCGCTGCTAAATACAATTTTAATTTAGCCTATGCCCCTCATTTAGGAATGTTTAGAAATCATGTGGGTAATGATCCTATTGATCAGCTAAATTTTATGGCGGATCAAGGATTTACCGCTTTTGAGGATAATGACATGCGGAATAGAGAGGTGGCTTTGCAAGAAAAAATGGCTCAAACAATGGCAAAGCGAGGATTGAGAATGGGAGTTTTTGTAGCCCATCAAATCTATTGGCAAAAACCAAATTTGGCAAGTGGTGATCAAGCCTTACGAGAGGAGTTTTTAGATTATATCAAAAAAGCAATTCCTGTGGCAAAGCGAGTAAACGCGAAATGGATGACTGTGGTTCCTGGCCATGTCGATTTGCGACAAAACATGGCGTATCAGACGGCTCATGTGGTTGAGAGCCTGAAGCAAGCTTCAGCTCTTTTAGAACCTCATGGTATAGTGATGGTATTGGAGCCTTTAAACTTTAGAGATCACCCGGGCTTGTTTTTATCCGAAAGTCCTCAAGCCTATGAAATTTGTAAAGCGGTTGATTCTCCGTCTTGTAAAATTCTCTTTGATATTTATCATCAGCAGATTCAGGAAGGAAATTTGATACCGAATATTGAAAAGAGTTGGGAGGAGATTGGCTATTTTCAGATCGGTGATAATCCAGGAAGAAAAGAACCCACTACGGGAGAAATTAATTACACCAATATCTTTAAATACATTCACGGTAGAGGATTTGAGGGAATTCTTGGTATGGAACACGGTAATAGTCAACCTGACAAGGCAGGAGAACTAGCTGTTATTGAGGCCTATAAGAAAGTTGACCAATTCCTTTAATGGCCAATAGGGTGACCGAACTTTTTGGGATTCGCTATCCGATTATTCAGGCTGGAATGGTTTGGGCAAGCGGATGGCGACTTGCATCTGCTGTCAGTAACGCAGGAGGTTTGGGACTTATTGGCGCCGGTTCAATGTATCCTGAGGTTTTAAGTGAACATATCCAAAAATGTAAAAAAGCGACCAGCAAACCTTTTGGAGTTAATGTTCCTTTGCTATATCCAGAGATTGATTTGTTGATGGAGGTGATCATTCAGGAAAATGTACCGATTGTATTCACTGCAGCAGGAAATCCGAAATTATGGACTGCACATTTAAAATCGAAAGGGTGTATCGTGGTCCATGTGGTCAGTTCAGTCAAATTTGCATTAAAAGCCCAAGCATGTGGAGTCGATGCAATCGTTGCTGAGGGTTTTGAAGCAGGGGGGCATAACGGCAGAGAAGAAACGACCACCATGACTTTGGTTCCTTTGGTTCGTAAAGCCATCCACCTTCCTTTGATAGCTGCCGGAGGAATTGGTAGTGGGACTGCAATGTTAGCAGCCTTGGCTTTGGGAGCGGATGGGGTACAGGTAGGGTCTCGATTTGTTGCCACTCCAGAAGCTTCTTCCCACGAGCTTTTTAAACATGAAGTACTCAATGCGGAAGAAGGGAGTACTGAGCTAACGCTGAAAGAGTTAACCCCCGTTCGTCTATTAAAAAATCCTTTTTATCAAAAAATCAAACAGCTGTATGCAGAAGGAGCCAGCCCAGAAAAATTACAACAAGTCTTGGGTCGAGGTCGTGCTAAAAAGGGTATGTTTGAAGGAGACCTGGTTGAAGGAGAATTGGAAATCGGTCAAGTGGCAGCTCAGATCGACTCTATCCTTCCAGCAGCGGAGATTATAGAAGAATTTATTGCTACCTATAACGCTAAACTTACCCAATTAACCCCCCTTTTTTAAGCTTCAATATTTTCTTTAAAGTCGATGAGTACCTGATTTTGAATCAAGTCCTCAAATGTTTCTTGTTTGCGTATCAAATGCGCTTCTCCATTATACCAAAGGAGTTCTGCTGGTCGATAACGAGAGTTGTAATTGCTAGACATCGTCATGCAATACGCACCGGCGTTTTTAAACACTAAAACATTCCCTTCGGAGATTTCTGCAATTTTTCTATTACTACCAAACGTATCTGTTTCACAGATATAACCTACAACAGTGTAAAAACGCTCTTTTCCATTAGGATTGGATAGGTTGATGATGTCGTGATATGAATTGTAAAGCATCGGGCGGATCAGATGGTTGAAACCAGAATCTATTTGAGCAAAAACGGTAGAAGTGGTTTGTTTTACGGCATTTACTTTGGTGAGAAAATAACCGGCTTCACTCACTAAAAATTTTCCCGGTTCAAATGCTAACTCCAACGTTTTTCCATAGGTCTTACAAAACTCTTTAAAACGCTTCGTAAGTTTTTCACCCAACTCTTCAATGTTGGTTTCAATATCTCCCGGACGATAGGGAACTTTAAAACCACTGCCAAAGTCAACAAAGGAGAGGTCCTTGAATTGGAGTGCGGTATTGAATAAAATCTCAGAAGCGTAAAGAAAAACCTCAATATCTAAAATGTCACTTCCTGTATGCATGTGAACTCCATTGATGTGCATGTTGGTGTTTTCAACAATACGAAGAACATGAGGTATTTGGTGAATTGAGATTCCAAATTTAGAATCGATATGTCCTACAGAAATGTTACTGTTTCCCCCAGCCATAACATGAGGATTAATGCGAATACAAACGGGTACTTTTGGATGTTTTGTTCCGAATTGTTCCAGTATGGAAAGGTTATCGATATTGATTTGAACGCCTAATTTGGCAACTGTTTCAATTTCTTCAAGAGAAACACCATTGGGTGTAAAGATAATATCCTCTGGGGTGAAGCCCGCCTTAAGTCCGAGCAACACTTCTTGATGAGAAACGGTATCCAAACCCGACCCTAATGCTTTAAGGTATTTTAAAATCGAAATATTAGACAAGGCTTTACAAGCATAATTGATTTTTAATTTTTCAACTCCAGAAAATGCATTTTCAAGACGTTTGAACTGCGATTCAATTTTTGAAGCATCATAAACATAAGTTGGTCCTGAGGTTTGTTGCGCAATGGCTAATAAATCTGAATGTTTCATAGTGTAATGAGAATAGGTCGCAAAAATAGGAATCCTCAGGATTCAAGCAAATAAATCGTGTAAACAACATAAAATCACAACGGTTTGTTGTATTTGTAACAAAAAGTTTTATGCAACTGCTTTCAGATTCCGCTTCTGTTTAGCTATTTTTGCACTGGATTTTAGATCGCTATATGAATTTACACGAATACCAAGGAAAAGAATTGCTATCCAGTTTTGGAGTTGCCATTCAACGAGGCATTGTAGCCAAAACAGCTGCCGAGGCAGTAGAAGCTGCCAAGCAATTAACGGAAACTACCGGAACAGGCTGGCATGTTGTTAAAGCTCAAATCCACGCTGGTGGACGCGGTAAAGGTGGGGGTGTTAAGCTTGCCAAGAATTTAAAGGAACTAGAACAAATTGCAGGTGATATCATCGGGATGCAATTAATCACTCCACAAACTCCCCCAGAAGGGAAAAAAGTAAATCAGGTTTTGGTCGCTGAGGATGTATATTACCCTGGTGCCTCTGAACCCAATGAGTTTTATATGTCTGTATTGCTTAATCGAGCTACAGGTAAAAACATGATTATGTATTCTACTGAAGGTGGGATGGATATTGAGGCAGTTGCTGAAGCGACTCCTCATCTGATCTTTACTGAAGAAGTGGACCCTTCCTTAGGGTTAATGCCTTTTCAGGCCCGTAAGGTTGCTTTTAATCTCGGTCTCTCAGGCGCTGCATTCAAGGACATGACGAAATTTGTTAGTGCATTGTATAAAGCCTATGTGGGTTCTGACGCTTCTTTGTTCGAGATTAATCCTGTTCTTAAAACCTCTGATGAGAAGATAATAGCCGTTGATGCAAAAGTAACTTTAGATGAAAATGGATTGTTTCGTCATAAGGATTTGGAACTCTTACGTGATTTAAGTGAAGAAAATCCAGTTGAGGTTGAAGCGAGAGAAGTGGGATTGAATTATGTTGATTTAGATGGAAACGTAGGCTGTATGGTTAATGGAGCTGGACTCGCAATGGCAACCATGGATTTAATTAAACAAGCAGGAGGAGAGCCTGCCAACTTCTTAGACGTTGGAGGGACTGCAGATGCAGCTAGAGTGGAAACTGCTTTCCGCTTGATCTTAAAAGATCCCAATGTAAAAGCAATACTCATCAATATTTTTGGGGGTATTGTTCGTTGTGATCGTGTAGCCCAAGGAATTGTAGATGCCTATAAAAATCTTGGAGACGCCATTCAGGTCCCTATAATTGTTCGTCTGCAAGGAACCAATGCAGACATCGCAAAACAACTTATTGATTCCTCAGGACTTAATGTTCTTTCTGCGACTGCCTTTCAAGAAGCAGCGGATAAAGTACAGGAGGCAATTGCTTAATTGACAAAAAGGCAGTAAATTAGTAAAAATAACCGCCAAAATGACAATTTTTAAGTCTGGTCTTTAATTTGCTTAGGGTTAAACAATAAAATTGTTAACCTTAAAAATTATAAATCATGAATTTAATAAGAAAACAAACCCCATTTTTTCCCTCATTGATTGATGACTTTATCGGCAGCGATTGGAATTTAAAAGTCCCTTCTTTTTCATCTACGATGCCTGCAGTTAATATTAAAGAATTGGATTCTCAATTCGAAATTGAGTTAGCTGTACCTGGAAAGAAAAAAGATGACTTTGAAATTGAAGTTGAAAATGGAATCTTGTCGATTTCATCCTCTCAAGAGGAAGAGCAACAAGTTAATGAAAAAGGAAAATTTACACGTCGAGAGTTTAGCTACACTAGTTTTAGACGCAGTTTTACCCTTCCCGACAGTGTTGACCCCACAAAGATTGATGCACGTTATGCAGATGGTGTTCTTCAAGTACTTTTACCAAAGCACAAAGAGGCTCAGCCACAGCCTAAAAAGCTGATTAAAATCCGCTAATTAAATCAATTATTTGTTTTTGTTTGAATCGGCTCCATCGGGAGCCGATTTTTTTTTAGAGTTTGATATAAATTTTCTTTTTAAAGAGAATTTGTACAGGGATCCAAAGAATACCTACATAAAGCAAAGCATAAACCAAAGAGCCGAGTTTAAGGGGTAACCCAATTTGTTCCCAAAAGGACATAAACTGCCCGCTGAGTGAAATCCCCCACCATTTTGAGCTGTAAAATACTACCGTCAGAAGGCTAGAAAGTGCATATGCCGTTATTGAATTCACTCCAAAAGCATGAGCAAATTTAAATTGAAACTGGGTTTGTTTCACATCAAAAAAGTAACTTAATGCAGCCAAAGATAACATTCCAATCCCTCCCATAAATAAGGTAAATGAGCTGCTCCAAAGGCTTTTATTAAAAGGGAAAAACCATTGCATCACATCGCCTAAAAAAATCAGAATTACTCCAAAAAAGAACAGTTGATTTAGGCGATTTTTTAGCTCCTCTTTTTGAAGGAGAATGTACCCTGCCCACATGCCTATAAGGCCGCTAACAATTGCTGGAATCGTACTTAAAATTCCCTCCGGATCCCAAGTATGTTTATATAACCTACCCGGGAGCAGAAGTTTATCAATATAGTTTGCCCAGTTTTTATCAGGCATACTTAAATCTGGAAAACCAATTCCTGGAATAGGAAGATAAGCGACGACAAGCCAGTAGGCAAAGACTCCAAAAAGACCAAGGACCCATTGGGTTTTTCTGCTCGTGTATAAAAACAATAAGGCACAAGCCAGATAGACAAATGCTATACGTGGTAAAACGCCTACCCAACGGATGCCTTCAAAATTAAAATCCGGCCAAAGCCAAAGGAAAATCCCAACAGCATAAATTTTCAATGCTCTAAACACTACTTTTTTTGTAATCTCTGACAGACTTTTTCCACTTTCTTTTTGTTTGTTCATCGAAAGGACTATCGAAACCCCAACAATGAATAAAAAACTGGGAAATACATAATCTGTAGGGGTTAAACCATTCCAAACGGCATGTCGAAGGGGTGCGAAAATATGTTCCCCTGAGCCGGGATCGTTAACGATTATCATAAGGATGATGGTTAATCCTCTAAAGATGTCTAATGAGAGTAAACGTTTGTTTTCCATGATAAATTTAATTTAGTTGAATGCTATTCCCGCCTCTTCTTTGGGAATCAAATACGCGTAAAGTTACCGTACTATTTTCTGGCACGACAACAGCTTCTTTATATTGAGGATCCTTTGCCGTGGGTTCTTTTCCATTAAGTGAATAATGGATCTCTAGCCCAGGAAATTGTTGTCGTACATGAAGCTTACCTTGAATTATTTGTGCTCCGGGTTTTGGCAAGTCGTATTGAATACCTCCATAAAGTTGATTTAATAGGGGGAATTGCCGCTGACCTAGTGTATTGGTAAATCGATTCCAAGCAGTTAATAGCTTAGGTTTTTGTAAATCTGCTGTGGGTTCCTTTAACCAAGGCTCTTTTGCGCTCCAAGCCCGTTGAGCAAAAACAAGCAAATTGGGCATCAACAGTTGATCTAACCAGACTTCGCTATTTACTGTTTCTGTCCAAAGTTGGGATTGAACCCCGAGAAAATTTTCTCGAGCCTCTGGTTTTAGTTGCTCTTTTTTGGCTACAGTAGCTTCGGTGATCCCCAAGGATTCAAGTTTAACTTGATTAGCAAAGACATTGAGTGGTTCCGTTCCCCATGCATCTTGATAATTTACATATCCCGACCAACTGAACCCCCCATTTTCAAAATCGCGATCATCGGTCATATCAAAATAAAAAGCAGAAGAATTACTCATAATGGCTTTAAACCCTTGATTGGCAAGACGGTAGATCATATCCTCTCTGCCGCCACCCCAACTGTTGTTCCACACATAGGGCGTGAATTCTAAGTCCAGTAGCTCGGTATTGATAGTGATTTCTGACTGTTCGTTTTCACTGTGAATAAGCAGAACATCTTCCCAACCGGCCATTTGGGCACCTACATCATTGATGATCTTGTGGAGCAACCGAAGATTGTAATTATACAAATCGTCGAGGTCTTCAATTTCATTTTTTTCAGCTATGTAGGTTTCACACTTGGGAGATTTTCTCCAAGGACCATAGGGCAATTCGTCTGCACCGATATTAAATACGTTCATGGGTAAATGTACCTCAGTATAATAGGTTTTAATTTCTTGAACTACTTTTTCGTAAAAACGATAGGCACTAGGATCACAAATACAAGCTACATTATCCGTAAACAGCTGAGCAGAACGGTAGGTACTCTGATCGTCTGGGTCGTGAAGCATATACTCCTCCGCGGCAGTTGGATCACCCGTTTCCATAAGAGTAAGATAACGGGACTTCATCGCAACAATTGCTGCTCGAGCGTGCGAAGGAAAACTAATTTGAGGAATCACTTCAATATGGCGTTGATTCGCATAACGTAATATAGCTTTAAAATCCTCACCCGATAAATACCCACTCCCAGAGTTTTGAAGGTTTCCTGAGCCGGATCCATACATGGGGATCAATTGATCGCGTTCGTCTAGAGTGTAGCCTCTCCTACCTCCAACTTGAGTGAGCTCTGGTAAGTCTGGAATTTCAATTCGCCACCCTTCATCATCGGTAAGTTTCAGATCCAAACGATTGAGTTTATACAGGGCCATAAAGTCCAGTATCTGAAAAATCTTCTCCTTGGGGAAAAAGTTACGAGCTATATCGGTCATAAACCCTCGGTTTTGAAAACGTGGAGCATCCTCAATTTGTAGTATGGGAATTCCCTTCCCTTCTCTTTCAGCGATCAATAGGATTTGATGGAGGGATTCTAAAGCGTAAAAAACGGCCTTTGAAGTGTGCGCTTCAATAGTAATTTGGGTGTGGTCAATTTGAAGCAGGTAGGCTTCGCTTTCTAGAGTTTTATTTTCTTTGATTTTAATAGTGGCATCCTCATCAAGGGTTGGAGCAATTCGAGTTTTAACCCCTTCTTGTAGACGGTTTATTATAAAATTATCGGGGTCTTGAAAAGAACCAAAATGGATCGTTAGGGCATCTAGATAAGGTCGGTAAGTATTGTCAAACCGTTCGATCCTAGGTGCAGGAATTACCCAATGAAGCTCTTTTTTAGGAAGGAATTCCAACCCTTCATATTGGGTGTAACGGTCTTCAGCAGAAGGGATTTTGAGGTCTTCAATTCCTGCTGCGGTTTTCCAAACAATCGTACTTTCTAGATCCAAGTTGGTATTTGTTTCGGCATTGTGTACAAAAAAACCGTTGGGTCCCATTACTTCTCTGCTAATTATTCCACGAAACAGCACATCAAACGTTTTGGTTTCCCCTGGCTTTAAATCGTGACCTCTTCCAAAATCTAAAATCAAATATTGCTGACCATTAACTAAGGTGTATTGAATGTTATTGGGTAAACTTTCCGGTTGTAATGCTCCAGAAATTTGATTCCAATGAAGTGACCATTCGCCGCCCTTCCATAGGGTTTCCGTGGGATTGGTGATCGAAAAAGTAACTTCCATTTGATTGTTGGCCATATCAAAGGTGTTGATTTTAAAAAGGACCGCTGTAGGAGGAGTAAGGGGGGATTGGCATGCAATCGAAATTAAAAAGACAATGGAGATGAGAAAAAGCTTGTTCATTCAGACAGTTTTTCTAAAAATAAGCAATAAAATGGGAATTTAATTCTGTGGAATAATTTTAAATTCCTTTAATGTGGCATCGGGCTCAATTATGGAGTATCCTTCCCAAAAAGTTGAATCGTATTCGGAGAGGAGGGTGGGGAGTACGCTAGGGATTTCTTTTATTGAATTGAATTCATCCTCAGTAATTGGAAGGGTTTCGAAAACAACGATTTGGTATTTAATAAATTGACTGTTTTGAGCATTCAAATCCAATTTGAGTTGGTTTTGTTTGTTTCTCCCTTTTACGACTTTATTTTTTTCGGTAAGGACTAAGGGTCTATCAAACCCTCCATTATACCCGTGACTATATTCAAGGTATTCAATGGCATATTTTTCATGAACTGTTTTTTTAAATTGAATAATTACCTCTTTGAGGTTTTCTTGAAATGAAACTCCAAACATGCTAAAATCACGAATATTCCTATAGTTTTTATACTCTAACCGTATCAGTGCCATTCGATCGGCATCGATATAAAATTTTCCTTTAAAATCCTCGTTGGATTTGGGTTCAAACTCGAGAACATATACTGCTGTTTCTCCTCTGTAGGTATAGTCCACAAGTTCAAAATGGTATTTGGAAGTTTTGTTGAGAATGTTAAAATTTAACTCCTCATCTTTGAAGAGATTTTGAATAAGATTCGATAAAATTCTCTTTTTTAAAGAAAGAAAATCACTCTTTTTTTTAACCTCCTTTTCTTCTTTACTCAAGGTGTCCTTTTGGGAAAATGAGAGATTTTCCGAATCAATTTTTCCTCCGAGGATCCCCGAGCGAATTTTAAAATAGGAGTCTTCTTTTATGTTCTCTTGAAGAACGGTATCAATAAGACGTTCCATATTTTTAAAAATGGCAGTTGTATTTTTGTCTTCAATATCGACGGCTTTCTCCAATTTGAGTTTTTGCTTTTCCTTATCGAAATTGCCGTAAAGTGTTCCAACAAATTCGCTATACCATTCGTTTTTTTTGGGCAGGTTTTGAAGGGTTTCATCCCAAAAATCTTGATTAAATTCTTTAATCGAGGTCTTTTTTACTTTAAGATCCATTTTTTTAAACTCTTGAGTACCAAATTCTCTAAAAAACAATTTCTTTTGGGTGTGCCCCAATTCATATTTTTTAGGAATATCCTTTTGAATTTCTTTTAAAAGTTGACTGACCTCAATCTCTTTATTACTTAGAACAACTGAATTCAATGCAATGGCTTTTGGGGAGAGATAAAAAATACTGTCTTGGATTGCTGGGATATACAGTTTTAATGTTTCGTAACCCATACAAGAGATAAATAGCGTGTCTTCAGCAATTTCGGGGCTAGCAAAGCGCATTCCAAAGGTGCCTTCTTCATTGGAAACCACACCATTTCCCGTTTTCATATAGATACTCGCAAAGGGAATTGGATTTTGAGTGAGACTGTCCAATACTCGAGCGTTGAGTTCCTGAGCAAAACCATAACTTTGAACAAGCAGAAAGAAGAATGAAAAAATGGAGCGATATATCATTGCTCAAAATTAGTTTTAATATGAACCCTATCATTAATGTGATTAGGTTTAATCTTTTTTTAACGTCCCCTAAAGTTAGTTGGACAACTGCTCTTGAAGATTTTTGATTTCATCTCTAAATTTTGCAGCTTCGATGAAGTCAAGAGACTTAGCAGCTTGCTCCATCTCTTTTCGCATTGTTCTTATTTTTTTCTCGATTTGAGGTTTTGTCAGGTAACGATTTTTTTCCTCTGCAACTTTTCGGGCTTCCAATTCTTGCGCATGGGTTGCAACTGAATTCTTTGCCAGCGCATTGTTAAGTGATTTATTTAAGGGAGTTGGAGTGAGGTTGTGTGCGAGGTTATAATTGGTTTGTTTTTCTCGTCGATACAGTGTTTGATCTATCGTTTTTTGCATGCTTTTGGTAATGGTATCGGCATACATTATCGCTTTTCCATTGATATTTCTTGCTGCTCGTCCAACGGTTTGAGTTAACGAACGATTGGATCTTAAAAAGCCTTCTTTGTCTGCATCCAAAATGGCTACTAAGGAGACTTCAGGTAAGTCCAAACCTTCTCTGAGCAAGTTGACACCGATCAAAACATCAAACAATCCTTTTCTTAAATCCTGCATGATTTCTACCCGTTCAAGGGTGTCGACATCACTATGAATGTAGCGACAACGGATTTGAGCTCGACTCAAATACTGGGTAAGTTCTTCTGCCATTCGTTTGGTAAGGGTAGTCACCAAGGTACGTTCGTCCTGCTCGGTGCGTTTTTGGATTTCTTCCATCAAATCGTCAATTTGATTTAGACTTGGACGCACCTCAATGACTGGATCCAATAGGCCTGTAGGTCGGATGATTTGTTCTACAAAAATACCTTCTGTTTTTTCGAGTTCATAGTCTGCAGGAGTCGCACTCACATACAACACCTGATTTTGAAGGGCTTCGAATTCTTCAAATTTTAAGGGTCTGTTGTCCATGGCAGCGGGCAAACGAAAACCGTATTCAACCAAGTTCTCTTTACGACTTCGGTCACCGCCATACATGGCATGAACTTGAGAAATGGTGACATGACTTTCATCTACAATCATCAGAAAATCTTTTGGAAAATAATCCAAGAGACAAAAAGGGCGTGTTCCAGGAGCACGACCGTCAAGATATCGAGAATAGTTTTCAATTCCTGAGCAATAGCCTAATTCGCGGATCATTTCCAAATCAAACTCGGTTCGTTCTTGCAAGCGTTTGGCTTCCAAATGTTTCCCAATTTCTTTGAAATAGTCCACTTGTTTGACCATGTCTTCTTGAATCTGATGAATGGCATTTTGCATTACGTCGGGTGAGGTAACAAAGATATTGGCAGGATAGAGGTTGATTTGATTAAAGTCCTCGAGTCTTGTATTATCAATCGGATCAAATGATTCTATGCGTTCTATTTCATCACCAAAAAAATGAATTTTAAAAGCATTGTCAGCATAACCTGGGAAGATATCAATTACATCCCCTAATACTCTGAAATTCCCACGACTAAATTCGGCTGTTGTTCTGGAATACAGACTTTGGACTAGTCGGTGCATTAGTTTTGTTCGAGAAATTTGTTGATCTCGCTCTAAGGCAATCACATTTTTTTCAAATTCAGCAGGGTTTCCGATCCCGTATAAACAGGAAACGGAGGCTACAACCAGGACATCTCTTCTTCCAGAGAGCAGTGCAGAAGTGGTACTCAAGCGAAGTTTTTCGATTTCATCATTTATAGACAAATCTTTTTCAATATATGTTCCTGTAGTAGGGATATAGGCCTCCGGTTGGTAATAGTCGTAGTAGGAAACAAAATATTCAATCGCATTGTTGGGGAAAAACTGTTTGAATTCGGAATACAATTGAGCAGCCAAAGTTTTGTTATGAGCCAAAACAAGGGTAGGGCGTTGTAGTTTTTCAACTGCATTTGCCATGGTAAATGTTTTTCCAGAACCCGTTACCCCCTGAAGGGTAACATAAGGATGGTTGTTCTCAAATTGAGATACAATTTCTTGAATTGCTTGAGGCTGGTCCCCAGTGGGTTTAAAATCAGAAACAAGTTGAAATTGCATGGCTTTTCTTAAAAAGACAAAACTACAAAATATACAAAGGAGATCAGTCCAGTTAGCTAAGAGAATACTATAAATCCCGACGCTTTAATAAACCATAAGAGCCCCAAATAAAAAGTGCGGACCATAGTAATACAATGGTCAGGTTGAAAACAGAAATTCCGTAGTCTTTGGTAAAGCCTTCTCCAATTTGATCGGCAATATTTTGAATAGCAGAGAGTCTAGTGAACGGTTCTTTAATGAGGTTGCTCAGGGCATTCAGCGGAAAATAGACAATGACTTGTTCTGCGCTGAGCTGAGGAATAAAGTCAGATAATTTCCACTTCATCAAACCGTAGGCAATACCCTCAGCAACCTGCCACAAGGCGAGAAGTCCGAGTGCAAAAGCAGAGCGTTTGATCAAGATGGATAGAAACAGACAAAAAGTGAAAAATCCAAATAACTTTACTGCATAAGCGAAGAGGTATTCCAAGTCGGAAAAGATAATTGGAAATTCGTTGTAATCTGAGTATATCCCACCAAGAATAAGACTTACAACAAAAACAAGTAAGGTAGAAGTGAGGACGAAGGCCAGTATAGCGTAAAGTTTAGTTTTTAAAAAATCAGCCTTGCTCAAACCGTCGATTAAATTCTGTTTCAGGGTATTGTAGCTGTATTCATTTCCTACCATTGCTACAATGATGATTGCAAAAAAGATTTTTAATAAAGCAATCATAAAAGTATTGAAGTGCCAGATATAGGGAAAATTGAAAATTCCTTGTTCGGCCAAATTAAATTTTATAGGTCCAATTTCTACGTTGATGGTACTTAAAATCGAAATACTAAAAATGAGAATGAAGTAGCTTAAGATCAAAAATCTCGAGGTTCTGTTATGCCAAATTTTATACAATTCAATACTTAAAAGTCGCATCTTTAGGATTGAGTTAAGGTTAAAAACTGATCTTCTAGAGAAGGCATTTTCTTGACCATGTGAGTCACAAATATATTTGCGGCAGCTAATTTCAGAGAGAGTTCTTCAGCCTCCATTTCAGCATTGAGGGAAACGATTAAGCTTCCTTTTTCTTCTCTAATGGATTGAATTTGTGGAATGTCTTTTAAAAATGCTTTAAGTTTTAATAGATTCTTGGACGACAATTCGAAAAAGCCAAAAGTTTGACTTATGGCATCCACCGGTCCTTGATAAAATTTCACTCCATTTTTTAGAACGATTACTTGATTGCATACCTTTTCAACTTCATCCAAAAGATGAGAGGCTAATAATATTGTAGTTCCACCCTCAGCAATTTTAAAGATCAATTTTCGGATTTGATGAATTCCTTCGGGATCGAGTCCGTTGGTAGGTTCATCTAAGATGAGTAGCTCGGGATTGTTCACCAATGCTGCTGCTATGGCAAGCCGTTGTTTCATCCCTAGAGAATAGGTTTTGAATTTACTGTGCCTTCTATCCCATAGCCCAACCAATTCCAACTTTTCTTGGATATTCTCAGTGGAGCACTGTTTGATTTTACAGATTAGAGTGAGGTTTTGTAGGGCGGTCATGTACGGATAGAAATTTGGTCGTTCGATGATAGCCCCGATTTTTTTTAAAGCCTGATGGGTAGTATGTGTACCTTCATACCATTGGAAGCTTCCGCTGGTCGGATTGATTACGTTAAGGATCATCCCCAAAGTAGTTGATTTACCACTTCCATTTGGGCCTAAAAGCCCGTAGATGTTTCCTTTTTTTATGGAGATCGAAAGTTGGTCTACCGCTTTAAGTTTTCCGTAATGTTTACTTAATTGATCGAGTTGAAGTAGGGTCTTTTCCATTGGATAACGTTAACTGTATAACGATTGATGTCCAGTTTTGTTACAAAAAAGATAGTACATTTGAAGAAATAAGGGCATGGAAGAAAAATTAATTTCCCAAAAAAAACCGTTTTATCCAATTTCAGAAGCTTTAACTCGCTTTCTTAAAGCTTACGACCGTTGGATACTGACCCCTATTTTTTATGAGGATTTACTGCGATTCTCTGGCTCAATTGCCGTTTATGATAAAAATGATCAAGATTCCCTTTGGGTTCGAGTTTACTATACCGATACCGAGCGGCGGGAAATAGATTACAACCTAAAAAAAATATACACCCTCTTACATTCCGACGGAAATGAATCAGGGATTTCCTATCTAAACGTCGATGCGATCGACTACTGCACTTTTGGTAATTCCAAACCCTTTCGAATTAAGATTCGAAATATTCTGAATGATAATTTCACTTACTACTACATCAAAAAAACAGATGCCTCCAGAGTTTATGGGTTGGAGTTAGAGCATATGCTTTCTCCTTATAATTTGAATTTTCTGGTCAATGACAGTACCTTGATCGAGGAGCATATTGCCGGAATCCCCGGCGATCTTTTTATCAAAGATTTTTTGCCTCAATGTACCGATGGTGAAAAGGCACAAATTGCAAAAGAATTTGTCAAATTTAATGAGCGCAGTATGATTCGACTATTAGGAGATATGCGTGCTTATAATTATGTGGTAGTTCCCACACACGATTTTGATCAGGTGGTCTATAAAATTCGACCGATCGATTTTGATCAACAGTCTTTTGAGGGTAAACTGAGTGTGTATCGTCCTCAATTTTTTAAAGAGAATAAAGCATTAATGGATTTAGTTCGAAGTAAACTGAATCACGATTCAATCAATCAATATAAGGTTGAGGAGCGTTCCATAGTTTCTAGAAGGATCATTAGCTCTGGGAATCGTCTAAAAAAGTTAATCGAAATCATGCAGACAGAGATATTAACCACTTCGGCAAATTTGGAACGCTTGAAAGGGGAGATCTCTAAGTTTACGAAAGACAAGGACTTTATGGAAAGTAAATCCATGGGAGATATCATGCATGCTTCAATGAGATTTGTTCGAAACCACTATGAAAAAGTGGACATGCACAATTTGTTTTAGTAGAAGTCGCTGTCGTTGTACTCTTCCTCATCATCGCCTTCTTCAAAATTAAAATCATCGTCTTCTTCAAAGTCAAAGTTATCCTCTTCCTCAAAAGTAACTTCATCACTTTCAAACATTTTTTCAGGAGCTTCTTCAGGAACTTCTCCTTGTGCATGAATTAGGTTTGGATAGGTGATGCCTGTAATGTTTTCTCCAACTTCCATCAATTCTACAAAAAAGGTCCAAAGATTTAAAAAGTCATACACATAAATCAGATGGTGTTGATGGGTCGAAATTATCGAATTCAATTTCTGATCTCTATAATTTTCTTGGGAAGCCTCCATGGTTTCTAGAGGAAGTTCTTCCCCTTGTACCCATTCTTTGTCCGAAAGGTAAAAAGAGGCCATTTCATTTCCTAAAAAGCCAAAAGCTTGAGTGATCGCGTGGTGAAGATCCTCAAATGTAGCGGTATCTTCAATTTCAATATCCCTTAAGACATCTTCTTTAACATCTAAAATAATTCTAAACCTGTAAATCATGATTTTCCTTTAATGATAAATAATAAAAAACTTTGAGCACCAAAAAGAAGTGAGGCTAAAACAAGATGTAGGGGTTGAGAAGAAAAGGGGAAATCGAAATAGGCCATCCAGATTCCAGTAAGTATTTCGAGACCTACTAAGATCACTATTCCTTTAAACACAGAAGGAATGTGGTTAGTTTTAATAAATAAATAACCCCAATAGGCATGTACTAAAAGAACGAGAATCGAAAAGCTCCTGTGAAAATAAAATAACGAAGGCGGATTTAAAAGCCATTGGGACGCTTGAGTTAAATTGTATTGGTGCATTTGGCCATCGACATATTGTCTTACTTGAGTTCCCATACCAATCTGAATAAGACTGAGGATAATCGCAATTACAGCGAGACCCTGAAAACGAGTGATGTAGTTGTACTGAGCTTCCGTTTTTTGTTCTCTACTCAATAGATAAATTAATACTAAGACGATAAGCAGTGCCATCCCCATATGAATGGTAATCTTGAAGGGCAACAAGTTGGAATCTACTACAGTTTTTCCTAACCACCCTTGAAAGCCCATGCCAAGAACAACAAATGCAGAACCGATGGGAGCAATTGGATCCGTTTTTAACTTTCCGAAGGCAGTAATCAGCAAGATCAAAGTAGCGAGACCCGCTAGAGCTCCAAGCAAACGATTAATAAATTCTATCCAAGTATGGGTTGGATTAAAAATAGCGTAATCGTGTTTGGTATACGGTTTCCAATTCGATTCCTCGTAGTTCAGGGAGGAAACAAAATCGGTAGCAGCAACTCTCAAACTTTCATCTACTATTATCACCTGACCATTCTTATAGAAATGGTTGGGTTTCCAGTCCAGTTGTGCTCGTTCTGTAGGGGGGATGAAATACCCAAAACATTTTGGCCAATCGGGGCATCCCATTCCACTTCCAGTCATACGAACCACGGATCCTGCTGCGATTACAAGATACACCAAGACCAGACTGGTAATTAGAAAAGGTTTATATAGTTTTTTCATTGGGGATGAGGTCAAGTTTTTTTCCTTCCAGTTTCATGCGTTCATAGGCAGCTTCAAAATCGTTTGGAATTTCGCCTTCTAAAATAGCTTCCTTGATGGCTTCTTTGATAACACCAATTTGCCTGCAGGGAGTAAGCCCAAAATATTTCATTATAGCTTCACCGCTTACAGGGGGTTGAAAATTTCTCAACTGATCTTTCTCTTCAACGACTTCTATTTTTTCACGAACGATTTTAAAATTGTTGTGATAACGTTGAAAACGATCTTCATTTTTGGTGGTGATGTCCGCTTCACAAAGGGTGATTAAATCGTCGATATCGGCTCCAGAATCAAAGACCAGCCTCCGAATTGCTGAATCCGTTACGTGTTCTTCTGCAATCACAATTGGACGGGAGCTCATCATGACCATTTTTTGCACGTATTTCATTTTTTCATTTAAAGGCATTTTTAACCTTTTGAAAATTTTGTACACCATTTTTGATCCGACGAATTCATGGTTGTGAAACGTCCATCCGATGGGAGGTTTAAATTTTTTCGTCGGGGCTTTTCCAATATCATGAAGTAAAGCAGACCAACGAAGCCATAAGTTGTCGCTATGGGGACAGAGATTATCGACCACTTCCAAGGTGTGGTAAAAATTGTCTTTATGACGCTGACCTTCAATTTCTTCTACTCCTTTCAGTGCAACAAGTTCGGGTAAAATATAGGCCAAGAGCCCAGTTTTTTCTAGAAGCGTAAATCCAATAGAGGGCTTCTCACAGGATAGGATTTTATGAAGTTCTTCTACAATTCGTTCGTTAGTAATAATTTTTATTCTACTTGCATTATGAGAAATGGCTTCCAAAGATTCCTGTTCTATTTTAAAGTCGAGTTGATTGGCAAATCGAATTGCCCGAAGCATTCGCAATGGATCATCAGAATAGGTGATATTGGGATCTAAAGGCGTTCTTAAAATTTTATTTTTTAAATCTTCTAAACCGTTAAAGGGATCAATAAAAGCTCCAAAATTCTGAGAATTTAAGCTGATAGCTAAAGCGTTGATGGTAAAATCACGTCGATTTTGATCGTCTTCTAGGCTTCCCGGTTCCACCTCAGGATTACGACTGTCTGCGGTGTAGGATTCTTTTCTAGCGCCAACAAATTCAATATCCATATCGTTCCAATGAATCATCGCAGTACCGTAGGTTTTAAAAATTTGAACCGTACTTGCTCCTTGGAGTTTTTTTTGAACAGCCTGAGCCAGTTCGATCCCTGAACCCAAAGCGACAATATCAATGTCTTTTTTTTGGGTTCTTCCGAGTAAATGATCACGAACAAATCCACCAATGATATAGGCTTCTAAATCCAATGCTGAAACCACTTCTTTTAACAAGGTAAAAAGAGGTGCGTTTAAGTTTTCAGAAAAATCGAGCTGAGGCTTCACTGGCGTATGATTTGAATTTGACCTTCGCTATTAATTTTAACCACTCGAGAAGGAATAACGTCGGCTTTAGCTCCTTCTTTTGTTAAAGGTACAATATAGTCCACTCCATCCAAAATCTGTTGGTCAATGGAATCAAAAGAAGTAGGGGTAATTGCACCACTAATATTGGCAGAAGTCGAAATAATGGGTTTTCCAAATCGATCAATGAGCTCTTTGCAAAAGGGATGTGAAGTAATTCGAATCCCTATACTTGAATCCGTACCAAGTAAATTTGAGGCAAAACCGATCCCTTTGGGATAAATAACTGTCGTGGGCCTTTCACTGAGAATAAAATCCTCTGCTTCTTTGGGAATAGACTGAACATAATCGAGGAGCATAGCTCTTGAATTAACCAAAACGATTAAAGCTTTATGATCGGCTCTTCGTTTAAGTTGATAGATTTTTTCAACGACTTTAGGGTCTGTTGCATCCCCACCAATACCCCAGACCGTTTCAGTTGGATACAAGATCAGTTTCTTTTCAAGCAATGCAGCAACCGTTTCTTCAATCATAAGGAGGCAGTTTTATTTTTTTTAAACTGCTACGCTGTGATCTCTAAGCGCGTCGTTTAGAGAGGTTTTTTTGTCTGTACTTTCTTTGCGCTGTCCAATAATAAGTGCACAGGGAACTTGAAAATCACCTGCAGGGAATGTTTTGGTATAACTTCCAGGAATCACCACAGAACGAGGTGGAACATAGCCTTTTGTTTCGATTGCTTGAGATCCAGTAACATCAATAATTTTTGTTGAGGCTGTCAATACCACATTAGCACCCAAAACAGCTTCCTTGCCTACACGAACACCTTCAACGACAATACTACGAGAACCAAGAAACGCGTTGTCTTCAATGATCACAGGTGCAGCTTGAAGGGGTTCCAAAACCCCCCCGATGCCAACACCTCCACTGAGGTGGACATTTTTTCCAATTTGAGCGCAACTCCCTACCGTTGCCCAAGTATCTACCATGGTTCCTTCGTCTACATAAGCACCAATGTTTACATAACTTGGCATAAGAATTACCCCTTTAGCAAGATATGCTCCGTGTCTAGCTACAGCATGGGGAACCACACGGATTCCTTTGTCTTGATAGCCCCTTTTAAGTGGCATTTTATCGTGAAACTCCAGAGGACCCGCCTCCATGGTTTCCATTTTTTGAATTGGAAAATACAAGACCACAGCTTTTTTCACCCATTCATTTACTTGCCATCCCGAAGCAGTAGGTTCAGCTACTCGAAGAATTCCACTATCCAGTTCAGAAATTACAGTTCGAATTGCGTTTTGAGTTTCGGTTTGTTCTAGCAAGGCTCTATCGTTCCAAGCTGCTTCAATGATTTTTTGCATGTCAAATTTTTAGCAAAGGTAAAGAATTCATAGGGATTGGATTGGAGTAAATCATGATGAAAAAAGTATATTTGTCCAAAAAAAGATGGGGTGCTTGGTAGGCATAGATTTTGGAACGAAAAGAACGGGACTCTCTTGTACTGATCCAAATCAAATGATCGCCAGTGGTTTAAATAACTTACCTACCGCAGAAGTCCTTCCGTTTTTAAAAGAGTATTGCCAGAGAGAAAATGTTGACGCCTTTGTGATTGGTCAGCCCTTGCAAAGAGACGGCATGCCTTCATCGGTAGAAACCAAAATAGGAGAATTTATAGAAGCGCTCAAACGAAGTTTTCCCAATCAAAAAATTGAGCGTTACGATGAGCGATTTACTTCTAAAATAGCAATGCAATCCCTAATAGAGGGAGGATTGAAGAAAAAAAAACGTGCGGATAAAGGATTGATCGATCAAGTAAGTGCAACACTAATTCTTCAGTCTTTTTTAGATTATAAAACAAATAATATATGATACGACCTATAGTAGCTTATGGGACGCCAGTTCTTAAGACCAAGGCAAAAGAAATTGATCAGAATACGAAAGAACTCTCCGCTTTAATTGAAGATATGTGGGAAACGATGTACGCTTCTAACGGCGTTGGTCTTGCTGCTCCACAAATTGGGTTATCGATCCGACTTTTTGTAATCGATGCAGCCCCTTTTGCTGCTGATGAGGAGTTAGACCCGAAAGAGATTGAGGAACTGGAAGCTTTTAAAAGAGTTTTTATCAATCCTGTACTGCTTAAGGAAGAAGGTGAGAAGTGGGATTTTAATGAAGGATGTTTAAGCATACCCGATGTCCGAGAGGATGTAGAGCGTCATGAAAATATAACGATTGAATTTCTTGATGAAAATTTTAAACCTCAAACCTTACAGTTGGAGGGTTTGTGTGCGCGTGTAGTCCAACATGAATACGATCACATTGAAGGTATTTTGTTTACCGATCATCTATCCCCACTAAAGAAGCGCCTACTAAAAAATAAATTAAACGCAATTTCAAAAGGAGCCATCCATGTCGATTATCCCATGAAATTTCCTAATCAATCAAAACGTAAATAATGGATCTTACTAAAATAATTGCTGTTTCCGGGCGTCCGGGTTTATACGAAATGCAAGCGCAAACCCGAGGAGGGATTGTAGCTACTTCTTTGTTGGACGGGAAACGAATTACCACTAATCTCAATTCACAAATTAGCGTTCTCAGTGAAATTCAAGTGTATTGTATCGGCGAAGAAATACCTCTAACTCAAATATTTGAAAAAATGTTGACCTATGAGTCGGGTGCGGAGACCCGAGTTAGTCCCAAGGCTGCCGCTATTGATTTAGAAGCTTATTTTTTTGAAATACTGGAAAATTACGATGAAGACCGTGTTTATGCCAGCGATATCAAAAAGATCATGCAATGGTATAACCTCCTGTTGTCAAAAAACTTCTTATCGACTACCCCAACGGAGGACTCCTCTGCCGAGAAAGCAGAACCCTTGACTGAAACACAAACAGACTAATGAATTCCCGAGAAGCCAAATTAGAGGCTTTTGGTCGTTTGTTGGATATCATGGACGACCTCAGGGCACAATGTCCTTGGGATCAAAAGCAAACTTTTGAGAGTCTGAGACACCTCACCATCGAGGAAACCTATGAATTAGGGGATGCGATTTTAGACCGCAATCTTTCGGAAATAAAAAAGGAATTGGGTGATTTGCTCTTGCATATTGTTTTTTATGCCAAATTGGGTAGTGAGGAGAAAGAATTTGATATTGCAGATGTTGCCCACGAGATTTGTGATAAACTGATTTTTAGACACCCCCATATTTACAGTAATGTTTCCGTAAAAGACGAAGCAGAGGTTAAAAAAAACTGGGAGGCTCTAAAGCTTAAGGAGGGCAAAATAAGTGTTTTGGAAGGAGTACCCAAAGGTCTTCCTGCCTTAATCAAGGCCCAACGTATGCAAGAAAAAGCGGCAGGTGTAGGTTTTGATTGGGAAACTAAAGAACAGGTTTGGGATAAATTTCAAGAAGAACTTAAAGAGTTGGACTACGCCCTTGACTCGAACAACATGGATGCTGTGGAAGATGAATTTGGTGACGTACTATTTTCTTTAATTAACTACGCGCGTTTTATCAAGATCAATCCCGAAACGGCTTTAGAACGCACCAATAAAAAATTTATACAGCGTTTTCAGTATATAGAAGCCCAAGCCAAAAAAAGCGACAAGTCTATAGAAAACTTATCGCTTGTTGAAATGGAAAAGCTTTGGCAAGCTGCTAAAAATCAATCTTCTTCCAACTCTTGATTGGATTCTTCTTCAGCTTGTTCTAGTTTGGAGCGCTTGATTTGAGCATTTTTGATCTGCTTCAAACGGATATATTCCTCCTGAACCTCATCAACTTTACTTTGACAGTCGTTGATCTGTTTTTCCACGTTTTTATAAAGTGGATTTTCAGAACTGGAATCACTGAAAAATTCAAGATTATTTTGCAATTGGGTTCGTTCAGTTTTTAAACGAACTAAAGTTGCTTTCACTTCGTTCAATTCCTTTTGTAGTTTTTCAGGATTGTTGTTTAACAAAATGGAATTCAGTCCGAGCAGTACTTCTTTTTGAGTTTTAGCATCCATTTTGACCTCATTAACAATTTTGGTCAATGAATTGGAAAACTCTTTGTTCATTTCTACCTCAGTCTGACCTCCGATTTTAGGAAGCGTATTCCAGCTGTCCCACAAATCTTTCAATTCTGTTTGAAGGGTTTCAGGTTCTTTAGAGAACTTAGTAGATTTTATTTTTTTAAGAAAAGCTCTTTTCTCTTTTTGTATCGTTTCCTGCTCTTCGGATAAGTGTTGATATCCCGTTTTGATTCGATCAAAGTAAACTTTGTGAATTTCTGAAAATTCAGACCAAAGTTTGTTGTCCAGCTTTCGGGGAACAAAACCAATACCCTTCCAGTCCTTTTGAATGGTTTTCATTTCTTGAACTTTGGTGTCCCAGTTTGCGCTATCAAGGATTTCTTTAGAAAGTGTTATTAGTCCTTTTTTCGCATCGATATTTTGATTGTATTGCTGTTTTTGATTTTTATAAAAAATGTTTTTTTCATGCATAAACGCCCGACCAAGATCTCTAAATTCTTGCCAAGAAATTTTACTTTCTTTTGTAGGGACATGACCAATACTTTTGAAATCATTCCGAAGTTCGTTGAATCGTTTTAAAGCCTTTTGCCATGCATTATGGGTCTCGGCTTTGTTTTCCACCAACGCTTTCATTTCCTTGAGCAAATCCATCTTTTTCTCAAGATTCTTTTTCATTGCTCCTGCAATATCTTTTTGATATTCCTGCCTTCTAGACTGAATAACTTTGCTCGCGTCTTGGAATCGTTTCCATAATTCCTCACGATGTTCTTTTGCCACTGGCCCAAGATCATTTTTCCAAAGTTGATGAAGGGTGTTGAGATCTCTACTGGCATGAAGAATATCCGGCACTTCTTGAAGTGCTTCCGCCTTTTCAATGATTTTTAACTTTTCTTCATAGTTATGTTTATAGTCCAGATCTCTCAATTCTCTGTTCAAATGAAGGAAGTCATAGAAACGCTCTACATGGTGTTTAAAGGTTTCCCATAAATTGTTGCTCTCCGAGCGTGATACAGGCCCTGTACTGTACCAGCTTTCCTGTAATGTTCTGAAGGTTTTGTATATGGTGTTGATGTTTTGATCAGCACCTATCAAGGCTTTGATTTCCTCTATGATAGCTTTTTTACGCTCAAGATTCACTTTTTGCGAAGCCTCCTGATCTTTGTAATGGGAACGCCTCTTTTTACGATATTCATATCCTACTTGATCAAATTCTGCTTTGTACTCGGGTTTGTAGAAGAAATCAATTTCAGCTCCACCTCCATCTAAAAAGGCTTTTTTATTGGCTTCAACATCGGCATGAAATTTTTCTTCAAAAATTTGACCAAGGGTTTGTATGGTGGAGTGATTTTTTAACCAATGATCACTAGTACTCAGTTCCTTATAAGCACTGATGAGTTGCTCAATGGACATGGAAGAGTAATCCACGGCTTCTTCCGAAGATTCCGAAGTGACTTCAGTCTTAGTTTCTTTTTTCTTGATCTCCTCTGCTTCTTCTGCAGCTGTTTTGGTCTCAAGATCAATTTCTACCTCAGCAGGGGTATTAATTGGCTCTTGTTTCTCGACAGAATCAGTAGCTCCATTGGGACTGGTTGGAGTGTTTTGCGGCTCATTTTGTTCCTCCGCACTAGGTTTTTGGCTATTTTCTTCCATTTTTGAGTTTGGTATGAATACAAATAATATACATTTTTTTTAATTCTAAAAATAGAATCATTTAAAATTGCTTTATTGGTTCCAAAGTTCCCAAGATTTTTCAGCTTGGTAAACGAGCATTTGGTAACCGTTTAGAGTTTGAGCCCCTTGCTTTTCCCCGTTTTTCATAAAACGAGTTTGACTTGGATTATAGATCAAGTCAAAAAGCAAATGATTTGAATGGAGTAAGTCGTAGGGAATAGGGGGTGCCATTTCAATATTTGGAAAAGTTCCAACTGGGGTCGAGTTGACAATAAGTTGAACAGCATCGATTCTTTTGGCATCCAAATCCTGATATCCATATTGACCTTGACGCGGAACTCGTGAAACAAAAATCACTTCACAGCCCATTTTTTCTAGTGCATAGCGAACTGCTCCTGAGGCTCCTCCAGTACCTAAAATAAGCGCTTTTTTAGGGAGGTTTTTTGTTTTTTCTCGAAGTGCTTTTTCAAAACCGGTATGATCGGTGTTGTGTCCTATGGAGTTCCCTTGTTTATCCCAAAGAATTGTGTTTACCGCTCCAATGGCTTTCGCTTCTTCTGATAGCCGATCTAAATATGGAATAATTGCTTTTTTATAGGGGATAGTTACATTCAGCCCTTGTAAGGTGGGATTTTTCTTTTTGATTCCCACAAATTCCTCAATTTTATCCAGATCAAAATTGACATAGCTGTGGTTACTCAGATGCTCTTTTTCAAATTTTTCAGAGAAATATGCACGTGAAAAAGAATAATCGATATTCTTGCCAATAAGCCCAAAAAGTTTAGGATGTTCTTCTTTTGTCATAATAATCCAATAAAAATAACAGAGCTGCCCCTATTAGGAATGCCAAAAGTACAGCATAGGTATTGAACTCTTCAAATTTTGGAAGATAATAATGATAGCTGCTAAATTCTGGAGTTCCTAAACTGTTTGTGAGTAATTTGCCATTTGCATCGTAGATATATTGTTTTTCTTTCCAGGGATAGACCAACTGGATTGTCCCTGCAATAAATCCAATGATACTTACGAGGGTGTAATTCGGATATTTCTCTAAAACCCATTTGATGAGGTTAGAAAACAGAATAAGACCGCTCAATGAACCCGATGCAAAAACGATCATAATCAAAAGTAACCGACTGGTCAAGGGATCTTGGAGTGCTTGAAAATCAAAAATGAGTAGTCCTGAGAGTACTTTAAATAAGGCATTGACAGCATCTACCAAAAGCAATTTGTAATTCCCAAGTACCAAAAGCAGAAACGAACCAGACAAACCAGGGATGGTCATTCCAGACACACTAATCATTCCACAAAAAAAGACAAAAAGTAAATGGTCGTTTTCAGCGATAGGTTTAGCTAAACTGATCCCCAAACCAACAATAAAACTTAGAATTAAAATTACCAGAAGCTTTGAATTCCATTGAGGAACTTGGAGGATTACCAAATAAAGTGAGGCAACAATCATTCCTAAAAATGCGCCTAAAACAACCGCTTCATTTTGTTCTAAAGCATAATCTAAAAATAGAGAAACACTAAAGTAACTGAATAAAACGCCACCAAAAAGTAAACACAAAAACGAAGCATTGGTATAGTTCCAAAATGACTTTAATCGACCGGTAATTAGTAATTTTAGTGCAATAAAATTTAAGTGCTGAAAGGACAAAATAAGTTCTTGATAAAACCCTCCAACGAGCGCAACTATTCCACCTGAAACCCCAGGAACTTTATTTGCTGCTCCCATTGCAATCCCTTTAAAAATCAAAAAAAGGGATTCCCAAATCGTCCGCTTTTTCTGTAATGTTTTCATTTGGTCAATAAGGCTTTGCTTCTTTCAATAAGGAACAATAGTCCAAAACCCAATACCATAAAAGTAATTGCGATCCCAATTTCAGGATTTCCACCCTTGTATTCACTTGGGAATACAGCAAAAGATTTGTCTAGGGTGTCCACGAATGTATTTTGCCAGGGCCATACTTTATGTAATGCACCAAACATCAGTCCAATGAGAACCGCGATACTTCGTTCAGGATACGTGTTTAAAAGCCATGTCAAAAATTTAGAAAACACCTTTAAGCCGACAACGATCCCAAGAATAAACACCCCCAATATGCTAGCAACCGTGAAGAAGGTGTCTTGATCGTATTGAAAAAGTAAATCTTGTGCTTGCCTAACATTGGATAGAATCGTTTGGTAAACCCCCATAATAAATAAAATATAAGCACCAGAAAGCCCAGGCAATATCATTGCCGAAATTCCAACAAAGCCAGAAAGAAAAAGATACCACAAACTGTCTTGATTCGATCCTCCATTCAGTTGGGTTATAAGGAAGGAGACCATGGCACCAAAAAGTAAGTATAAGATATTGATTGGTTTGGGGGAGAGTTCAGACTTAAATAAATAGAGAATACTCGCTACCAAAAGACCAAAGAAAAATGACCACAAACCGATGGGTTCGTTTTTGATGAGCCATTCGAGAAGCCTAGACAAAAGGAGTATGCTGCTGATGATACCGCCAAAAACGGCGAGTAAAAAAGAACCGTTAATTTTATTCCAAACAGCAGAAATCCCCTCTTTTTTCAGGACTTTGAGGTTTTCTAGGGAAACCGCATTAATGCTTTCCAATAATTCTTTATAAATTCCTGTGATGAGGGCAAGCGTTCCTCCTGAAACTCCAGGAACCAGGTCTGCAGCTCCCATGAGCATGCCTTTAAGGTAAAGTATGATGTAGCGCATTGAATGGAGTCGTTTGAAACAAAGGTAGAAAACGCAGCGGAATTATACCGACTCACCCTTTTTAAAATCAGCCAATGAAGGAAAAAGCTGTTGGAGTTTCGAATACTCTTCCTCACTCATGGATTTGAATTTTAAAAAATAGGTGGCTTCACTGAGCCGACCCAATTCCAAACAACATCCCCCCATTCGGTTGATGACCTGAGGATTGTCTTCAAAATTCTCAAACGCCTCTTTGGTTAAACGAAATGCCTCATCCCATTGCTGAAATTTAAGATGGAAATCAATGTGTTTGATCAAATATGAAAACTCATACGCACCGAGGTCATAGATTTTTTGACAGGCTTGCAGCGCTCTTTTGTCATCCTTTAACCCTTCGTAAATTTCAATCCCTTTTTCCCAAAGGAGTATGGAATCACTATTGACATCCAAGGCTCGTTTAAAATAGTCTTTCGCTTTTTTAAAGTTCCCTTGTTCGGTGTAAAAACTAATAATTCGTTCCCAACTATTTTCGTTAGAGGGCTCGATATGAATTGCTTTTAAATAAAACTGCCGAGCAAGTTCAAGATTTCCTAGTTTTTCATGACAAGTCCCGATGCTTTGATATACAAAAGCACTCGGATCATTTGTGTTTAAAGCAATTTCATAATTGGAGATGGCTTCATTTACACGTCCTAATCCTTCCAAAAGTTTTGCCTTTTCGATATAGGCCCCAGTAAAGGTATCATCACTAATAATTGCAAAATCAAAAGCAGACAAGGCTTCTTTTAACAGCCCCTTTTTGAGTAAAACAAGACCAAGTTGATGCCACGCAATTTCACTGTATGGATCAATTTCTAGTATTTCGTTTAAGACTTGTATGGCTTCTTCATTTTTTTCTAATTGCTCATAACAATACAAAAGATTGTACAGTGAGGAATAGTCGTCTGGGATATCAGAAACACAGTTTTTGAAAAAGTAGGCTGCATCCTCGTATTCTTCAGCGAGTAAGTGTTCCATGCCTAATAGGTTCCAAATTTCTAACGGTTCCTCTGAGAGTTCCAGAGCCTTGTGTAAATATGCGATAGAAGCGGAATGATCTCCATTTTTAGAGGCAATACTGGCTTTTTGAAGTGCGATTTCCTCATCATGAGGATTTAATTTTTCGATATAGTCAAGGAGTTTTAAAGCGGCGTCGAATTTTTGATCAAGAATAAAGACTTCGCTTTGTAAAAGCATTAATTCATGCGAGGAGGGATGTTGTTCCAGCCCCATTTTCAAGGCCTTTTTCGCTAAGTTATTCTCCCCATAACCCAAATAGTGAACGATGATATCTTCAAATTCTTGGGCATCAAAGAAAAAGATGCGATTGGTTTTGAGCATTCGCTCAAATTTAGTAATCGAAGATTGTGTTTCTTCGGAGTTGTAATTTAGCATAAATAGGTTCTAAATTCTACTAGTTTAAATTTAATGACTGTCCTGCAAGATTTGGGATAAAAGGTGTATTGTTTTTAACAATTTAATTAACATCCATGCACCTCATCAAGCACTGACCGTAGGAGAGCACAGCCTTTTTTAATTTCTTTCTCCGTTATGGTGAGCGGTGGAGTAATTCGAACCGCCTTTTTTTCCCATAAGAGCCAAAATAAAAGCAATCCTTTTTCGATGCATTTTAAGACAACTTGATTTGTGATTTCTGGATTTTCAAGCATGGCCGCTAGCATCAACCCCGTTCCTCGAATTTCTTTGATGCTCGGATGATTCAATTCTTTTCGGATCAAGGCTTCTTTGGAGGCAATTTGAGAAAGTAATTTACTATCTCTGAGTTCTCTCAGGGTTGCCAAACTCGCTGCTGCAATAACGGGATTTCCACCAAAGGTGGTTATGTGACCAAGTTTGGGTTGGTCTTCCAATACTTTCATTAATTGATGAGATGCACTAAAAGCCCCGATAGGAAGGCCACCTCCCATGCCTTTGCCCATTACGACTATATCGGGTTTTACGCCAAAATGTTCGAAACCAAAAAACTTTCCTGTGCGCCCAAAACCGGGTTGAATTTCATCTAAAATCAAAAGTGCCCCAACTTCTTCACAGCGTGCTTTAACTTTCAGGAGGTAATCATTTTTTGGGAGGATAAATCCAGCACCTCCCTGAATGGTTTCTAAAAGTACAGCCGCAGTTTTTGTTGTAATCTTTTCAAGGTCCTCTAAATTATTAAACTGGATAAACTGTGTTCCGGGGAGGAGGGGGCGATACCCCATTTTTTGATGTTCCGATCCTAAAAGACTCAAAGCACCGTGTGTACTTCCATGATAACTTTGATAGGCGCCAATTAATTCGCTTCTTCCAGTAACTCTTTTGGCTAATTTTAACGCACCCTCAATAGCTTCTGTACCAGAATTGGTGAGATAGACGGACTCTTGATTGTCTGGGAGTAAGGCAATAAGTTCTTTGCACAGTGCGACCGCAGGGGCTTGAGCAAATTCTCCATAGACCATTACATGGAGGTATTGCTTACTTTGTTTTCGGATAGCTCGGACAACTTTTGGGTGACAGTGCCCTAGACTGCATGCGGAAACTCCAGCAACAAAATCGAGATATTTTTTCCCCTCCGTATCGGTGAGGTACACACCCTTTCCCTTTTTTATTGAAATTCCCAAGGGATGGGGTGTTGTTTTTGCTTGATATTTTAGAAAGTCTTCTCGCAGCATAGCGACTATATTTTATTCTGCTTCTGTACTGATTTCTCTTCCTCTGGGAATTTAAATTTTAAAATTTCAGGAAATTGTTCGGTCTTGTCATTTTCATCAAATAAGTCCTCAACGGTTTCCGGACGTTGATGGATTCTCCAGCTAAATCCTTTTAAACTCCTTTCATTTTTGGGGAGTTCAGCTTCTGGATAAACATTTCCATTTGGGCTTACTAAAAAAGTAATTTCATCAATCTGTCCTTCTTTAAAAACCATTCGAAGTGCACTGCAAGTAGTTTTATCAATACCGATAAGTTGAAGATCTTCATCATTATAGAGATAATAGACCATTTCAGTGTTTTTGGTGATGACAATATTATCCAATTTACTTTCCTTAAAAGCTCCCCTTAAAAGCCCCCCTTTGATTTGCTGGAAGCCTTCCTCGCTTAGTGTATCCTTTTCGATGATAAACACATTCCCATTGATTTTAAGAGAATCTAATTTTTTGGTTTGGGTATTGGAAAGCAATAAAATTTCATTCCCTGTCATTTGACTTTGGTCGAACCAAAGTACGGGATTCCTCTTGTTGAGGTCTTCTTCAGTAAATATTTGTACTTCTTGTTTGGTCAAGGGTTTTTTTAGCAGTTTGGTCAATCCTATGGATTCATCCAGATAGAGTGAGTCGGATCGACCGCGAATGTCACTTTTGAGAATTCGCACATCGTAATAAGCTCTTAAGATTCTTTTTTCTTCGGGTCCGGTAGCTACTAGCGTATCTGCATGAATAAAAAGGGAATCCTTTTCGACGATATTAATTGCCATCGCTCTTCTTGTAATTATGGCGGAGTCTTTTTCCTTAAAAATCTCACCGTAATGCCCCGTGATGATTGAATTGTTGATGGTGTCTGAAATGCTGATATTCTTTGTGGCAGCAGCATAGCTGCGTTTGCTGTCAAAGTAAAGGCTGTCTCCTTTAATAATTTTGTTGTCGTAATAAAGGGTAGCATTTTGCTTAAAAATTCCTTTTTCACGTTCCATGTCATAAAAACCACGTTCGCATTCTATGGTATATGCTTCTCCCTCGATCCTGGAGTTCCCGTAGAGATAGGCAAGATTACTTTCTGTAAAATAATCCAGTTGTTGAGAATTGACGATATATTCAGGATTGTTGATGGTAACGTCCGAGATAAAGCGGTATTTTTTCTGATTCATAAAATAGACCCCTTGATTACTGGTAAGGGTACTACTACTATCGATGATGACTCCTGGGGTATTGTAAAACGCTTTATCATTAACCCGATCTAAATTGAGGATTTCAGTCTCTAGAGTCATGTCGGGCCTCTTTAATAGGACGTTGCCAGTGGCAAGAGCTGTTTTCGTCTCCCCGTCATACTCAATGGTGTTACAGGTCATGCGTAAACTGTCTCCTTGTGTAAATACAACCTCACCCATTGCTTTAAAGGAATTCCTCTTCGAATAAAAATACGCCTGATCGGATTCTATAAGCGCACCTTCATGAAATAAAATCACACGTTTGTTTTGGGATTTAAAGAGGATATTTGCACCAGGGAAACGTTGTTGATCTTGTTTGGAGCCACCCGCTTGACGGATTTCAATAATTTTTGACTCTTGGGCGTGAATCGATCCAATAAAAAAATAAGCAATCAATACTGCGTAACTACAAAATGACGGCTTCATGAGTAGAGGTTATCTATAGATTGTTTGTGCGCGATCAGGCCCAACAGACACAATTTTGATTGGGGTTTCTAAAGCTTTTTCTAAATAGTCGATATAATCTAAAAAAGTTTTTGGAAACTCATTGACATCAGTTAATTGTGTTAAATCCTCTTTCCAACCGGGTAATTCTTCGTAAATCGGATGAATGTCTGCATCAGTTATGTCGTAGGGAAGGTATTCTTGTATTCCTGTAGCGGTTTGGTAGGCGGTACAGACTTTAATTTTTTCAAAACCAGAAAGTACATCCCCTTTCATCATCATTAGCTGAGTTACTCCATTAATTTTGATGGTATATTTTAGAGCCACAAGATCGATCCATCCACAACGTCTAGACCTGCCCGTTGTCGCTCCAAATTCATTTCCAACTCTTCCCATGGTTTCTCCATCTTCATCGAACAGCTCCGTAGGAAAAGGTCCGCTTCCTACACGGGTGGTATAGGCTTTAAAAATACCAAATACCTCTTTAATTTTGTTTGGTGCAATTCCCAAACCAGTACATGCACCTGCTGCAGTTGTGGTGGACGAGGTTACAAAAGGATAGGTACCAAAGTCCACATCCAGTAAAGATCCTTGTGCTCCTTCGGCTAATATTTTCTTACCGGCTTTTTGTGCCTCATGCAGGTAATGTTCGCTATCTACAATTTTAAATTTCTTTAGGGCCTCTATGTTTTTCATAAATACAGCCTCCATTTCTTCAAAATCGTATTCAATTTTTCCTTCAAAACCTTTCAGCATTTCCATATGCTTTTGGGTTAATTTTTTAAATTTTTCATTCCAGTCTGGAGAGAAAATATCACCCACTCGAATTCCATTTCTTCCGGTTTTGTCCATATAAGTTGGACCAATCCCTTTAAGGGTAGAGCCAATTTTAGCTTTACCTTTTGACGCTTCTGAGGCAGCGTCCAACAAACGATGTGTGGGCAGAATTAAGTGGGCTTTTTTAGAAATCAACAATTTTTCGTCAAAATTGATTCCATAGGGAGCTAAATTTTCAATTTCTTGTATGAAAATTACGGGATCAATAACGACTCCGTTTCCAATAATGTTGACTGCTTTGGGATGAAAAATACCAGAGGGAATGGTATGGAGAACGTGTTTGTTTCCTTCAAACTCTAGAGTGTGTCCCGCATTCGGGCCACCTTGAAAACGCGCAATGATATCGTAAGATGAGGTGAGTACATCCACAATCTTTCCTTTCCCTTCGTCACCCCATTGGAGACCGAGTAGTAAATCTACCGTCATTATTTTTAAGATTTAGTTTTTTTCGTGCCGTAAAAGTATAAAGAATGCTTGTGTATATCAACATCAAAAACTTCCTCTATGGTTTTTTTTATTTGTTGTATTCTGGGGTCGCAAAATTCCTTTACCTCTCCACTGTCTGTTAATATGATATGGTCGTGTTGATGGTCAAAATAGGATTTTTCGTATTGGGCTTGTCCTTTGTCAAATTGATGCTTTCGTACCAATCCACAGCCTAACAAAAGTTCTATGGTGTTGTATAAAGTAGCTCGGCTTACACGGTAATTTTTATTCTTCATTTTGATATACAGGGATTCAATATCAAAATGCTCCCGACTGTCGTATATTTCATATAATATGGCAAAACGCTCAGGGGTTTTTCGATGCCCATGTTGGTCTAAAAAGTTGATAAAAACATCTTTAACAACCTCTTGATTTGATTTATTTGCAACCATAGAAACACAAAGATAGGTATATTGGTTTACTCTCTAACAATTTTGTCAATACCGTTTACTTTGGATAAAGTTTTGACTAATTTTTCTAACATGGTTTTGTTCTGAACACTGACGTGAAGCATTCCTGTGAAAAATTGACCTTCTGAGTCAAAATTGATTTTATTGATGTTGACGTTTTTGTTATTGGAGATCATTTTGGTCACCTCATTCACTAGTCCCTGACGATCAAAACCACTAAGTTTCAAAATCGCAGAATAAACTTCTGCGGAAGAATCAATCCATTTGGCTGGAATAATTCGATAAGCGTAATTCGACTGGAGGGCGAGTGCATTTGGACATTCTTTATGATGCACTTTAACCCCTTCATTTACTGTAATAAATCCAAATACTGCATCGCCGGGTATGGGTTTACAGCAGTTTGCAAAACTATGAGCTAAGGGTTCTTTTTCTTTTCCGAAAACCAATTGGTCAAACTTTTCAGTAATCTCCTCCGAAGGGTTGGGTGCCATTACTTTGGTAGTCTTGATTCTCCGTTTAAAAAAGTTGAATAAGGAATTCTGATATGCTCCAGCAAATTCTTTAAGTTGTTTGTTGTCGAGTGTTCCGATTCCCATTCGGTAATACAAATCTTGACTGCTTTCAAACTTGAAATACAAAAGCATTTGTTGAATGGTCATGTCGGTTACATTGATTTTCAGCTGCTTTAGTTTTCTTCTCAAGATTTCTTTTCCTTCCTCAGCTCTTTCTTTTTTCTCGTCATTTAGGGCCGACTTTATGATAGAACGTGCTCTAGAGGTAATAACAAAGTCCAGCCAGTTGCGGGAGGGTTTGATGTGTTCTGAGGTTATGACCTCGATTTGATCCCCACTTTTAAGCTCTTTACTCAAAGGAACTAAACGGTCATTTACTCGTACCCCCCGAGTTTTTTTACCAATATCGGTGTGGATAGCAAAGGCAAAATCCAATGCAGTGGCACCTTGAGGAAGTGATTTTAAATCTCCTTTTGGAGTAAACACAAAAATTTCTTTGGAGTAAAGGTTCAACTTGAAATCCTCTACAAAGTCAACAGCATTTCCTGTATTGTTCTCCAATACTTCCTGCAGGCGGTTGAGCCAGCTTTCAATCCCGATGTCTTTTTGATCACCTTGTTTGTATTTATAATGGGCAGCGTAGCCTTTTTCTGCAATTTCATGCATTCTTTCAGATCGAATTTGAATTTCAATCCATTTGTTTTGGGGTCCCATTACCGTGATGTGAAGGGCTTCATATCCATTGGATTTAGGTGCCGAAATCCAATCGCGCAATCGGGTAGGGTTGGGCGTAAAATGATCCGTAACGATTGAATAGATTTTCCATGCCATCAATTTTTCTTTTGGACGGGTACTCTGGAATACAATTCGCATGGCGAATTTGTCGTAAATCTTTTCAAAAGGAATATTCTGGGTAAGCATTTTCCTATGAATGGAGTAAATAGATTTACTTCTTCCTTTGATCGTGTACTTTATCCGTTCTTTATCCAGCTCTTGAGAAAGAAATTTTGAAAAGGTTTTGATGTAGTCTTCTTGAGCTTCATTGCTTTCCTCAATTTTATTTTTAATCGAGAAATAGCGTTGGGGCTCCGTAAATTTCAAGCTGAGATCCTCTAACTCTGTTTTGATGTTGTACAAGCCTATACGGTGCGCTAAAGGGGCATAGATGTATAGCGTTTCGGATGCAATTTTCACTTGTTTGTATTCCGGCATGGAATCCATGGTTTGCATATTGTGCAAACGGTCTGCAATTTTGATGATGATAACCCGAACATCATCGTTTAACGTCAACAGCATTTTTCTGAAATTCTCAGCCTGTAGGGAAATGTTTTTATCCTTTTTAAGACTGGATATTTTTGTCAGTCCGTGGACAATTTTAGCCACGGTATTTCCCATTAAACGCTCTATATCTTCGAGTGTAAACCGAGTATCTTCTACCACATCATGAAGAAGTGCAGCGCAGATGGACGTAGCGTCTAAACCAATTTGGTGCGCTACAATTTTCGCTACGTTGATGGGGTGAAAAATATAGGCCTCTCCAGACTTTCTTCGCTGATCACTGTGTGCTTCTACAGCTGTATCAAAAGCCAAGCGAATCATTTTTTTATCGTTTTCGCTTAACGTTTGATAGCTTATTCGCAGTAATTCTTTGTACTGCTTTGCTATTTCTTTATTTTCTAATTCTTGGTCAACGATCATTTCTAAAGTAATATACTAAAGATTTTAAAGTTACTCGTTTTCTTTGGTTTTCATTCGCGCTTCATACATCAAAATCCCTGCCGAAACCGAAAGATTTAGCGAATCTACATGATTGGACATGGGAATGATCAGGTGCTGGTGTGAGGCCTCTAACCAAGCTTTATTCAAACCAACACTTTCCGTCCCCATCACCAAGGCGCAGGGTGTTTTATAATCAAACTCTCGATAATGGATCGCCTCTGGATGTAAAGCTGCAGTTGCAATAAAATAGTCCTTTTCATTGAGGAAAGTAATGACTTCCTCCGTAGAGGCAATTCCTGTTTGAAGTAAAAAAAGGCAACCCAAGCTTGAACGAATACTGTTGGGATTATAAAAATCGGTTTTTGGATTGGCTATGATGACTCCATCCATCTGAGCGGCGGCAGCTGTTCTGTAAAGCGCTCCGATATTTCCTGGTTTTTCAGGGGCTTCGATGACTAAAATCAGTCCGTTGGATTTTAATTTAAGGGAAGATAAATCGTGTTTTTTAGATTGGGCAATGGCTATGATTTTTTCTGATCCAGATCGTACACTAATTTGCTCGAAGGCACTTACAGATACTAAAAACTGATCAACATCCTCCAGCTTTTGACACAGCGAGGTGTATTCTAATTCACTTCCTTCTTCTATAAAAAGCGAGTTTATGGTGTACCCTCCTATAAGCGCTTTTTTTAATTCTCTTTCTCCTTCAATAACAAACAAATCAAGTTTTTTTCTTTCTCTTGCTTTTTGAGAAAGTAAGCGCAAGCGTTTGAGTTCAGGATTTTTGTTACTGGATAGATAGTTCACTGATTTTAGTGTCTTAAATTGAATTGTTTTAACAAAGAAAGCAATAAAAATGATGAAGTAGGCTACGGATTTTTTTTACTGTACGCAATGAGCATTGCAACCATAGCATTATAGCTTTGTATACCCATAGCTTGTCCATTTGCTTTGAGATAGGAATCGTATCCTTTTTTTAGATAGGGTTCCAAAGGATTCTGAAACTTTTTCCAAAAGGCGGACAACTCCCGAAAATTTTGAATAATGCCTGGATTTAATTTAGAAAGCTGTTTTTGTGCAGCTTCAGGATTTGCCTTGTAAAGCTCGGAATAGCAATATCGTAGGGCAAAAACAGCACCTGAATATTGTAGAAAAGGATCGGAATGCTTTGAAATGGTATAATAAGCTACAAAATTAGCCTCCGATTCAGACGCTATTCCAAGTTGATGGGCCATTTCATGTGCAGTAGTGGTTATGTAGGTCAATTTCGGAATCTTTGAATTGACTTGAGCTTCTAGGGTGAAAGGATTTAAATAGCCTGCATACCCCATGTAACTTAGGGGGGTGCTCCACAAAGAGTTTTTGGCAAAAGGAGTTACTTGAAAATCAAAAAGGTTAAAATCAAATTCTTTTTCTACTAAATCTAAAATTTCGGTTTTTGAATAGGGGATCGTTACCGCAAGTGTATCCGAATTATTTAAACGATCGTGAAGTAAATTGGATTTTGCAATCAATTTTTCTACCGTAATTTCTAGCTCTGCTTCATTGTAAATGAGGTCGTAATTCAACTTTTCATGTAGGGGGATTCGATGGTAATTCAGTCCCCAATTGAGATAAAAAAGACCACTGAACACGGAAGCAGATGCGAAAACATAGAGTAGGGCAGTTTTTAATTTTAGTTTCTTTTGAATAAGCTGAATCAAACTCCAAATTACCAATATGAGGAGAACAGCATAGATGATATCCCCAAGGGAGATCGGAACATGTTGGAAGAATAGCCGTTGACTGTCAAATATAAGCGGATAAATTTTTTGACTGTAATACAGCTCAATCCAATCGGGATGGTTTTTGATTCTGTTTAAAAACAACCATTGAAAAGGAATTAAGAAACTCAGTATCCAAGCTGTTTTTTTCATATAAAAAAGGGAAGCGAATGCCTCCCTCTGGGTTTATTGAACTTCTACAATCTCTACTTCAAAAATGAGATTGGATTGAGGAGGGATTCCTGGTACACCATCTGCTCCATAGGCTAGGGTATAGGGAAGAAAAAGTGTAGCTTGATCACCCTGGCTTAGCAATCGTAAACCTTCTTTAAAGCCTTCGATCATGCCATCTTCTGGTCCTACAGCGGCTTGTATTGGAAGGTATTGTCCTTGATTTTGTCGTTGTAGGTTGAGCATGGCATTGGCCTCTGCAATTTCAGCTTTACTGGTTTCCAATAAAGTCCCATCTTCAAAATAGACGGCGTAATGAACCATCGCCTTGTTTGTTGATTTTACAGGAGCGCCGTTTCCTTTTGAAGTAATAAGGTATTGAAGACCTGAAGGGGTAGTTGTTGAATTGCTTTTTTGTGTATCAAATTTGGCTGCATTCTTTTCTTTAATCGCATTGGTTATTGCCATTCGCTCTTGAGCAAGAATGTCCTTTTGGTCAAAATAGGAAACAAACACCTCCGGAGCATCAAATTTTTTGGCATCACTTCCTTTGCGAATGATTTTAATTTCCTCAATAACATCATCTTGTTGGATGCTGTCTACTACTTCCTGTCCGGAAACAACTTCCCCAAAAACGGAATGTTTTCCATCCAGCCATGGAGTCGCCTTGTGCGTAATAAAAAACTGACTTCCGTTCGTTCCTGGTCCTGCATTTGCCATGGAAAGTATTCCAGGTCCTTTGTGAGTCAAGTCACTAAATTCATCATCAAATCGATATCCAGGACCCCCGGATCCGGTTCCAGTTGGATCTCCTCCTTGTATCATGAAGTCGGGGATGACTCGATGGAATTTAAGACCGTTGTAATATTTTTTAGATTGAAATTCCTCACTCACTTTTGGATTTTCTCCTTCACTAAGTGAAACAAAATTTGCCACCGTAATGGGAGCTTTTTCATAGGCGAGTTTGAGAAGTATAGACCCTCTGCTGGTTACAATATCTGCATAAATCCCTGATTCGAGATCTGGATGTTGGGACTTGCAGCCGATGAGTAGGAGGAGAGTGAATAGAGAGTATGCAATTTTTTTCATGTGTTGAGTTTTAGTATTATAAATGAAATTAGGGTGTTTTTAAACGTTCAATAGTAAAACGTAGAGGTTGGTTAATTCCTATTTTTTCACCATCCCCTTGGTAACCATAACAAAGGTAGGAAGGAAAAAGAAATACAACAACTTCATCGGCCTTCATGATTCGAAGCGCTTCACGAAGTGCGGGCAATAAATCCTCTTGATCTACAGCATACTCTACGGTACCTAAAGATTTTTGATCGTAGATCATATTTTGTTCAAGGTCTTCTATTTGGTATTGGAAACGGACAACTTCTCCTTTTGAAGGGAGCTTGTCATCGGATGAAGCGGACTTTTTATAAGCATAGAGATATCCGGAATCTGAACGTTGAAATTGGAGTAAACTATCCCTTGTGGCACTTTGTTGGAGTAAACGTTCCTCCATTAGGATCCTTTTTTTGTTTCGTTCTGCTGAACCGTTTAAGAAAATGGTCTTTTCCTTGTTAAGAGGATACCGAGGTTCTACCTGTGCGCAGGAAATAAAACAGAAGAGAAGTATGAAAAGTCCTTTATTTTTCATTGGATCAGTGAAATTGGTTCTTAACTTCCTCGACAGCCTTTTTAAATCGCTGAACCGTTTCTTCCATACTGGTTGTAGACATTCCCCCAGCAGCATTGTGATGTCCACCCCCTTCAAAATAAGTGCGGGCAAAATCATTGACCGAAAAGTCTCCTTTAGAACGGAACGACATTTTTATTTTGCCTTCGTTCTCGTTTTCGATCATAATACAGGAAAAAACAACTCCGTCCAGACTTAAACCATAGTTTACAAATCCTTCTGTATCTCCTTTTTTATAATCGCAAGAATTCAGCTCTTTTTGAGTTAATTGAATATAAACAATGGGCAGGCCTGGGATTTGATTTAAATTGGAAAGGGCAATCCCTAAGAGTTTTAAACGGTTAAAAGACGAACTGTCGTATATATTTTGATGGATCGCTGTTCCGTCCGCCCCACATTCAATTAAGTGTGCTATGGCTTTGTGAGTTGCTGCGGTAGTTGATGGAAAACGAAAAGATCCCGTATCGGTCATGATACCTGTGTACAGACAACTCGCTATCTCTGGTGTAATAGACGAAGCGTCCAGTGTATGAATTAGCTTATAAATCATTTCGCAAGTAGAGCTCATCTCGGTATCTGAGTACATGAGCTGTGCATAGGAATCCGGTTCTTGATGATGATCAATCATCACTTTTATCGCTTTTGAGTCAGCAACCAAGGAACCAAGTTGATCGATTCTACTGAGGGAATTGAAATCTAGAGTGAAAATTAAATCCGCTTCCTGAATTTTATTTTCTACACTACTTTCATTTTGGCTAAAAATCAAAATTTGATCCTGAGCAGGCATCCACTTTAAAAAATCAGGGTAATCATTTGGAGAAATTACAACGGCATCGTGCTTGTTTTTTTGTAAAAAAAGCATCCAGGCTAAGGTACTTCCTAATGCATCTCCATCTGGATTTTTATGAGGAATAACCACAATTTTTTGAGGAGTTTGGAGCTGTTTTTGGAGAGCCGAAATAAAGTCCTTTTTCATAGGCTTGCAAGATACCATTTTCGCTTTAGTGATGCCCTAAGGGACAGCTAATTTTTTAGTCAATCCATCTTTAAGGTTCTGATTCCTCGACTTTAAACTTCATTTTACTAATTTCGCATCAAATTAAAAAAATGACAAACAAAACCTTAATGATGATTAAGCCAGATGCTGTTGAAAACGGACATATTGGGAACATCTTAGAAAAAGTAACCACAGCTGGTTTTAAAATCAAAGCACTGAAGCTAACACAACTTACTAAAAGCGATGCAGAGGCTTTTTATGAAATTCATAAAGAACGTCCATTTTTCGGGGAATTGGTTGCATTTATGACACGAGGTCCTATTGTAGCTGCAGTTTTGGAAAAAGAAAATGCAGTAAGTGATTTTAGATCTCTAATTGGAGCAACAAATCCTGCTGAGGCTGCTGAAGGTACCCTTCGTAAATTGTATGCCACTTCTATGGGTGAAAATGCTTTACACGGGTCCGATAGCGATGAAAATGCAGCTTTAGAAGCAGCTTTTCATTTTGCCTCAAGGGAATGTTTCTAGACCAAAACAATCTTTTGGATAAACTCACCGCCAAGGTGATCGTTTAATCTTTTTACAAGTGCGTCCAGTCCATAACTCAGTTCCATTTTCAATGGGGCCGAGTGAAGTTTCACATATAAATTATGGTGGGAATATCGAACTTCGTCTGTATATTTTGCGATGTTTTCACCCATAACCTCCCCCCAGGAATTGCATACTCGAATTTGTTGCATTCCTTTTTTAAGGGGTTTTTGAGCGATGAGGTCCTCCAATACCGATTTGATCGGTTTAGGTTCGAATTTTTTATTTGAATCATTCATCTGTTTGGAGTTTTGAGTATAACTGAGGTCTTTTGTAATGGTATCTTTTTCCCTCAATTAACAATACCAGTTTTTCAGAATCTAATTTTTCAATGACTTCGTCCCAAGTATTCCAGGGAGTAGTATATCGGAGAATAGAGTTTTGATTCTGTTCAATAATTTCAAATTGCAAACTGCTTGCAGAGGTTTCAAAACTTCCATCAAACATTGGAGCTACCTTTTTCTGAATTCCCTTGGGATATTCAATTACATAAAAATCATAGAGGGGTGAACGTGTATTGGTCTTGAAAATTTCGTTCTTTTGAGTAATAAAATCTATTTCCCAGTAGCCCTTCAGATTTGTAAGGTCTATTTGCTCATTGGTTTTACAACCGAGGAGAAGCAATAGCTGGATTGCAAAGAAAAGGAATCTTACTTTATGGTAATTTAAAAATTTCATAACCCGCTTTGGTATGTGCTAAGGCATTCAAGGTACGATCTTCATGAGTATCCGTGATAAAAATTTGCCCAAAATCGTTTCGATCTACCAATGATATTATTTGAGAAACCCTTTTTTGATCGAGTTTATCAAAGGCATCATCCAAAAGTAGGATAGGAGATCCACCTGTTTGTGATTTTAAAAAATCAAATTGTGCTAATTTGAGAGCGACCAGAAAAGTCTTTTGCTGTCCCTGACTTCCGAATTTTTTGATGGGCTGTCCTTCTTTTAAAAAGAGAATATCGTCTTTATGGATTCCAGTACTTGTAAATTGAAGCCCCTTATCTTTCCCTATACTGGTTTTTAACAAAGAGGCATGAGAATCTGTGTGGAGTTGACTTTCATATTCAAGATTGACAAATTCATCTAAACCACTTATCTCATGATATCTCGATTTGAAAATGGGAATAAAAGCTTCCATAAATGCTTTTCTTTTTTCAAATATTGGAGTACTTCGCTCTATAAGTTGATCATCGTATACTTCGAGAGTTTGTGCATCAAAAGTTTGATTAATAGCAAAGTACTTAAGAAGTGCATTTCGTTGAGATAGAATTTTGTGATATTCCAGAAGATGTATTAAAAAAACGGCATCAGTTTGACCAATAACACCATCCATGAATTTACGACGGGTACTGCTGCCTTCTGAAATTAAATCGCTGTCTGAGGGAGAGATGATTACGGTAGGAATCAATCCGATGTGATCGGATAACTTTTCATAGGTCTTTCCGTTCCGTTTGATTATTTTCTTTTGCCCCTTTTTTAGACTGCAGATAATTTTTTCTTCACGATCTTCTTTTTGAAAACGTCCTTCCAAAACAAAAAACTCCTCACCCAACTGAATATTTTGTAACGCTATGGGATTAAAGTAACTCTTGCCTAAAGTGAGATGGTAAATAGCATCTAAAACTGTAGATTTTCCAACCCCATTATCCCCTACAAAACAGTTGATCTTTGGATTGAGATCAAATGTTTTTGAAGTAATGTTCTTGTATTGAGTAAGTGTAAGTTGTTTTAAATGCATAAAACACAAAAATAATAACTTAGAAGCTAGCTTTGGGCTTTTTGAATTAGAATAAAAAGACTATTTTTACGCGCTAAAATAGGTTACCATGGCTACATACAAAAAACGCGGTGCAAAAAAATCGATCGCGCCAAACAAACAAGACGAAATAGTCACTGACAGTACAACTGCTGAAGTTTTTGAAACTCTTGATACTACTGCGAATAAAACAGAAGAGTTTGTTGTAAAATATCAAAACCTTATTTTGGGTTTTATTGGTGTTGTCGCTATTGGAGTTTTAGGATATTTGGGATATACCAACTTTGTGGTGGAGCCTAAAGCTAAGGAGGCAGTAAGCGAATTAAATCAAGCACAGTACTATTTTGAATTGGCTGTCAATAGCGTAGATTCAGATTCTCTTTATCGTAGAGCCCTGAATGGAGGAGAAGGGAAGTACGGTTTTTTAGATATTATTGAAAATTATAAAGGAACACCCGCGGCAAAATTAGCAAAGTACAGTGCGGGTATGGCCTACCTAAATTTAAAGCAATACGAAAATGCCATTGCTTATTTGGATGAGTTTTCAGCAGACGACGTCTTGTTGAGTGCCCTTGCCAAAGGGGCTATTGGTGATGCCTATGCTCAGTTAGGACAAGTTGATAAAGCCTTTAATTATTATATTGAGGCTTCTAAAATTAACAACAACATGTATTCTACCCCAAAATATCTTTACAAAGCTGCAATGTTGGGTGCTGAAAACGGCAAACGTAACCAAGCCATAGAATTCCTAAATCGTATTGAGAATGAATATCCAAAATCGGAAGAAGCCAAATGGGTTGCTGTTCAGAAAGGCAAATTGGAACATATGAATCCCTAAGGAAATGGCTACTGCCAATCAAAATCTTTCTGAATACGACTTAAGTAAAATTCCTGACGGGAGTCCTTTTGTAATTCATATTGTGGTTTCTGAATGGAATGAAATCATCACCTATGCATTGTGCAAAGGCGCCATAGATACACTTCAAAAACATGGAGTTCTTTCAGAAAATATTAAAGTTTGGAATGTTCCCGGTAGTTTTGAACTGATTTACGGTTCAAAAAAAGCCCAGTCTTACAATCCTGATGCCGTAATCGCCATTGGAAGTGTGATTCGTGGAGAGACACAACATTTTGATTTTGTATGTCAAGCGGTTTCCCAAGGAATTAAAGACTTGAATGTAGTCTCTGAAGTTCCAGTAATTTTTTGCGTTTTAACAGACGATACTCTTCAACAAGCTCAAGACAGAAGTGGAGGAAGACACGGAAACAAAGGAACCGAAGCGGCTGTAACGGCATTGCAGATGAGCCAACTTCGCGCCACAAAATAGCCAACTTTCTTACTTGTTGATACCTAAATTTTTATTGCTTTCTCGTACCTTTGAGTTATGTTAAAGTCCAGTTTATTTAAACTAAGAAAAAACAGGAGGTATAATTATACCCCGCGATACTATAAAGGAAAGGACGAAGGGAATTTGTATGAATTTGAATCAAAATTCACAAAATACCGAGACACCTACAACAGTAATGACTTTGGACAGCAATGGAAAGAGGCGCGGATGCAAATGCGAACCAGGAAAAACAGATCCCTTTCAGTACGGTTACTCCTCATCATTTTAGTTCTTGTTTTTTTAGCACTCTACATCTTAGATTTTGATCTGTCTCTTTTTATGTCGCAGGATTAATGTCAGCTAAGATTTCGCTCTTACCGGATCATGTTGCCAATCAGATTGCTGCTGGAGAAGTGATTCAAAGACCCGCTTCTGTGGTTAAAGAATTACTGGAAAATGCTGTAGATGCCAACGCCAAAACGATTCAGCTTATAATCAAGAATGCAGGAAAAACCCTAGTTCAAGTCATTGATGATGGGGAAGGAATGAGCAATACAGATCTTCGCTTGGCCTTCGAACGTCATGCGACTTCAAAAATTAAAGTCGCAGAGGATTTATTTGCGCTTTCTACCAAAGGATTTCGGGGTGAGGCCTTGGCCTCAATAGCTGCCATTGCGCATGTGGAAACCCATACAAAAACTGAGGATGATGAAGTTTCTCATTGCTTAAAGATAGAAGGAAGTAAGGTAGTTGAACAGTCGCTATCTACTCAACCTCAGGGAACTTCCATTGCGGTTAAAAGTCTGTTTTATAATGTACCTGCAAGACGCAATTTTTTAAAATCAGAGCAGGTGGAGTTACGTCATGTAATTGATGAATTTCATCGTGTGGCACTTGCACATCCTTCCATCAAATTTTTATTTTTTAATAACGGCACAGAACTTTTTGACTTACCACCTACTGGATTCAAAAAACGAATTGCTGGAATTTTTGGATCAAAATGGGAATCTCAACTTGTTCCAGTAGAAGAGAAAACTTCCCTAGCAACACTGAGTGGATTTGTGGTTAAACCCTCCTTTGCCAAAAAGACCAGAGGTCAGCAGTTTTTTTTTGTCAATGATCGCTTTATCAAAAGTCCTTTTTTGCATCATGCAGTTAGTGCTGCTTTTGAGGGATTAATTCGTCCTGGTTTTCAACCGGGATATTTTATAAACCTCCATGTAGATCCCAAATCCATAGACATTAACATACACCCCACAAAAACAGAAGTCAAGTTTGAGGAAGAGCAAAGTTTATATGCCATTTTGCGCTCGGCAGTAAAGCATAGTCTTGGAATTTTTCAGGTGATGCCTACTTTGGATTTTGATCAACCTACTTCCTTAGACGTTCCTTATAATTTTAAAGATAAGGCAGGAATTCCACCGCCTATAGAAGTGGATGTCAACTTCAACCCATTTAAATCGACCCCTCCCTCGTTTTCAAAACCCAAGGAACCTCATTGGGAAGGATTGTACTCGGGGATGAATGAAGTAGAGATTCAGTCAGAAAGTATGCCTCAAGCTTCACTGGTTGAGGTTAAAGAGACAACACGGGTATTTCAATTATTCTCCAAATATATTGTTTGTCCTTTACGAACCCATATGCTTGTCATAGATCAATCCAGAGCGCATCAAAGAGTGCTTTATGAACGTTTTTTGAACGCCATAACAAATAAGAAGGGGTTGAGTCAACAATTACTTTTCCCATTTGAAATGATTTTGAATCCCCAACAATTGCAACTTTTTGGACAAGTTGAGGCTGCTTTGGAAATGCTTGGATTTCAACTTTCTTTGGAAGCGGAAAATAAATTAATAATTAAAGGCGCTCCAGAACTTTGTCCTTCATCAAAAATCGAAACCGTAGTGGAGTCTCTTTTGTCAGATCAAGAGGAAGAGTCCAGTTTAGCTCATTTTAGTCATGCGGATCAAGTTGCTAAATCCATGGCAAAAAGTTTAGCAATCAAATCTGGCGAACTTCTCAATCCTCAAGAACAACAAGCATTGCTTGATGATTTTTTTGGATGTAAGGAGACTACAGTATCTCCCTTTAATCGACAGATTTTTATTACATTAGAAAAAACAGAGATTGAACAAAAATTGAATTAATGCAAAACATTCCAGAAACAGTAAAGCACTTATTAATTATCAATGTGATATTTTTTCTCGCTACCCTCGTTTTAGGGGATATTGTTTATGATTTGTTTGCACTTCATTATCCTTCAAATCCTAAATTTGAATTTTGGCAACCCCTAACTCACATGTTTATGCATGGTGATTTCTCTCATATTTTCTTTAATATGTTTGGACTCTATATGTTCGGTACTCCGATAGAACAGATGTGGGGACGCAAGAAATTCATTTTCTTTTATCTTTCAACGGGTTTTGGCGCTGCTGCACTTCAATTAGGACTTTACTATTATCAAGTTACACAAGTTTTAGATCTTTTAGCAGCTCAAGGGTTAAGTGGTAGTCAGATCGCAACCTTTTTTGAAACGAGAGACCTTTCGTATTCGATCATAGAGCAAATCGGAAGAGAGGCTTTACTGGAAGGATTGTCAACTTTCAATTCGGTTATGGTAGGTGCTTCTGGAGCACTATATGGTGTTTTGGTAGCCTTTGCGTTTCTATTTCCTAATGCAAGACTTATGTTGCTTTTCCCTCCTATTCCCGTAAAAGCAAAAGTTTTGGTCCCCATATTAATTTTCGGAGATTTATTTTTCGGATTCACGTCTTATTCTATTGGCCCCATTGCCCATTTTGCCCATGTTGGGGGTGCGATAACAGGATTAATAATGCTATGGTATTGGAAAAAAACACAGTTTGATCAAAATCGTTGGAACTAATGAATTATCAAGATAAAATTCGCTATCGCATACAACAATTGAACAGCGCTGAAAAGTTGATCTTGATCAATGTGGTTTGTTTTGTATTCCCTTTTTTTTTAAAAACGGTATTCTATCTTTTTAATATTCCCTTTGGGGCGTTTCTCGGTTGGTTTGAACTCTCTGCTGACTGGAGTGATGTATTGTTTAAACCCTGGTCACTCTTAACATACAGTTTTCTTCATTCTGGGTTTTTTCACCTTTTTTGGAATATGTATCTGCTGTTTTTTGCTTCTCGGTTGTTTCTCAACTTATTTTCTTATCGAACTTTTTTTAACGTTTATTTTCTTGGGGTTATTTTCGGAGGATTAACATTTCTTTTGAGTTATTCGCTCTTCCCTGCTTTTCAGAATGCCTCCCCTGTGATGATTGGAGCCTCGGCAGGGGTGATGGCTGTATTTATTTTCATGGCAACCTATTCACCTGATTTTGAGGTTCGTTTAATTCTCTTTAATGTGAAGCTTCGGTACTTAGGTTTAGCTTTTGTCCTTTTGGATGTTATTCAAATTCCCTACGGAAATGCTGGAGGACATTTAGCCCATATAGGAGGGGCAGTACTGGGGTATTTCTATGTACAAAGGTTGTCACAAGGAGTTGATATTGGATTGCCTTTCGAACGTTTGGCAGATCGTTTTCTAGGTCTTTTTAAAAAAGAACCCAAACTCAAATCGGTTTATAAAAATCAAAACGCAAAACCATCAAGTCATGCGAATGCCGACGAAGTGGATCAAAAAAAGATCGATGCCATTCTAGATAAAATCAGTAAATCTGGTTACGATAGTTTGACAAAAAAAGAAAAAGAATTTCTGTTTCAGGCAGGAAAAACAAAGTAGTTAAGCTACACTATGGGCAAATTATTTCTCAAGAAATTTTTAATACTAGCAAACAGTGTATTTCTTGTATTGCAATTAATCAGCATGAGAGCTTTGGGAGGTTATATTGAAATCCCATTGCTTTCCTTGGCCGTTCCTTTGCTCTGTTTGGTCAACATTTTCTTTTTTATATTTTGGTTACTTCGTTTTGAGTGGCCAGTTTTCCTTTTTTTATTCAGTGTGTTGATCAGTTACCCAGAATGGCAAATGCTATATCAATTCAGCGATAATGGAATTAAGACCACCAAGGGTCTCTCGGTGATGAGTTATAACGTTAGGTCTTTCAATCGATTTAAGTGGCTTGAGGAATCCGATGTTGCAGGATCTATTGAAGATTTTATTGTCGAAAGGGCACCCGATGTAATTTGTTTTCAAGAATATGCGCAAAGAGAAGCCCCAAACTTGGCAGACTATCCATATAAGATATTTAAACCTTATGTAAAAGGAGGGAATATTGGTTCTTGTATTGTATCCAAATACCCTTTAATACACTCCGAATCAATCTCATTTGATGGATCTCAAAATGGAGGGATGCTGTCCGATTTGATTTGGAATACAGATACTTTAAGGATTTATAATATGCATTTTGAATCCTTCCGATTAAATAAAATGGATACCCTAATTGCCAACAACAGTTCAGATAAAATTCGTTTAAAATTGCAGACTATTTTTGATATTCAAGAAAGTCAAGTTGAACAGTTTAATGCCTTGGCAAAAGAAAACACAAGGTATCCAGAAATCATTTGTACGGACTTAAACAATACCGCTTTCTCTAAAGCCTACCAAAAAATTAAACAGACACGTCAAGACAGTTTTTTAGAGGAAGGGGAAGGTTTAGGAGCAACGTATACCTTTTCTTTTTTACCTATGAGGATTGACTTTATCTTTAGTTCCCCGAGTTTACAAACGATCGATTACCAAACTCACCAAATCAAACTTTCAGATCACAAACCCATTTCTGTAGTTCTTGGGAAAAGCTAGCGGTTAATAATTTGCGCTTAATAAGTAGTCTGAAGTATTGGGTCCTAAATTAAACAAGACATCCAAAATACTTAAATTGGGAATAAAACCATTTTTTTGCTCAAAAACTTGAGTATAATGTGCTTGTGGTAGAATTGTTTTTGATTTAGCATCAAGCAAAAAGTCGAGTCGCTCGTGTTCTTTTTTATCAAAAGCTATGATTTCAAATGAAATGGGGCATTCGATAAGATCCAACAATTGAAGGAGAATTTTTAAATTGAAATCAAAGAGCAATTGGGATGGATTATTATAAAAAGGCTCTAGATCCTGTTCGTAAAATTCAAAATAGGGAGAGGAGCGGTAGGCTGTACAGATTGACCTCCAATGCTGTTTTTGCCAGGGAATCGTGTCAGAAATACGTACTTCATTTTCTTTTTGATGAGCTTCTTTAGAATGAACTGTAGGTAGGGTCAGTTTTAATATCCCATTACTCCCACAGATTTCTGTACGATTCCGATAGGTTTGTTTTTGAAAATGAGTGTTGTTTACAAAAAAGACCTTGTCTTGAGCAAGCATCCAAGCGAAATAGCGAACATTTGGAAGATAAGCTGGACAGAGGGTTGGGATCATTCCACAGACTTAGATTTTCTTCTTCTGTAAAACACAATTCCTTGCCAAATAACAATTACACCGATGAAATAAGGGAAGTAGGAAAGGCGTTCTCCAGGCCCATCAACTGTAGTAAATACGCGGTCCCATCGGACACTCCAGTTTTTGATACCATCATTAATTCCTTTAATACTAAACCAAATAAAAATGGGTTTTCCCACAATATGATCTTCTGGAACAAAACCCCAAAAACGACTGTCTTCAGAACGGTGTCTGTTGTCACCCATCATCCAATAATAGTCTTGTTGGAAGGTGTAGCTTTCTTTAACCTCTCCATTAATTCGGATTTCTGTTGGGCTTATTTCCAAATCGTTGGATTCGTAATCAGTAATAATTTTTTTGTAAAGAGGTAAATTAGAAGGTGTTAAGGCTACGGTTAATCCCTTTTTCGGAATAAGTAGCGGACCAAAATTATCTTCATTCCAATCGTAAGGAATTTTGTTCGGGAAGAATGTTTCGTTGGGGACTTTTCTTTTATTGACCCGTTGAACCACACTGTCCATACCGGATATTTTTCTAAGGGTATTTGCTTCCTCTAAAGTAAGTGTCATTTCTTTACTAGACTCTAAGGGCTCACTTACACGTAAGCCTAGTTTTTGGACAAGTTCTAAGGGGAGTCCTTTTGCTTCTGTGATAACATGAAAATTTTCTACAGTATTCCCTGTTCTTCCAATGATATAAGGGATAAGCTGCTGATAACTGCTTTCCGTAATATTTTCGATTTTGTATTTACGACTAAAGGATTCAAAGCCCTCATTAAGTAATTTTCTTGACGAAATACCCTTGGAAGCATAGGCATTGAATGTAAATTGAATTTGCGCTCGGTTTGAATAGGTATTTTTTTCTCCGTTGGTATAGACCAAGCCATCTATGATCTCAAGAGTATCACCAGGAATCCCAACACAACGTTTAACGTAATTTGACTTTTTATCAATGGGCTTATCTACTCTTTTCTCTCGAACAAAAAATTGCCGCACGGTATCAGCAGGCCAACTAAAAACAACGATGTCATTTCTTTTAATCTTTTGAAGAGCAGGGAGCCTGAAATAAGGGAGTTGAGGTTTTTTGAGGTAGGAACGCACTTTTAGTACAGGGATCGTATCATGCACCATTGGAAACGAAACAGCAGTCATGGGGGTTCTTGCTCCGTAATGAAATTTACTAACAAATAGAAAATCACCAATCAGCAGAGATTTTTCTAGAGACCCTGTAGGGATAATGTAGGGTTGAATAAAATAATTGTGAACAAGGGTTGCAGCAACCACAGCAAAGAGGATAGAACTTACGGTTTCTCCAAATCCTGTTCTTGGTCTCAAGCTTCGATCGGAAATATGTTTTAGATTTTTACTGTAATTTAAGCTAAAGATACTCAGTCCGAAAGTGAGTAACACCAGCAGGGTGTCTTGTGTTTTATTTCTACCAAAACTTCGAAGAGTTTCTACCCAAAGTACACCAAATAAAATCAAGTTGATGGTAGGAATAAAGAGTAAAATAACCCACCAAACAGGGCGGTTGATAATTTTCATTAAAAGGATCGCATTGTAAACCGGTACAGCGGCTTGCCATGCTTTATATCCAGCGGCTACATATAGTTTCCAGGTCCCAAGAAAATGAACGAATTGAACGGCTAATGCGAAAAGAATCCACTGAGATAATGTCATGTTATATGTTTTGTGCCAAAGATAAGGGGTTCGCTTGAATGCGCCTTAGAATTAAGAAATATTTAAAACATCCTCCATACGAAACAGCCCGCGTTTACCAACGATCCACTCAGCAGCAATAACAGCACCAAGTGCAAATCCATCACGCCCAAATGCTTCGTGCTTTAAGCTAATTTCGTCAATAGAGGAACGGTAGCTTACGAGATGGGTACCTGGAACTTCTCCTTCTCTTATTGACTTGATTTCTAATTTAGATTTTGATTTTGTATCGAGTTCCCAGCCTTCAAGATCGGAATTTTCCAGTATGGATTCAGCAAGGGTGATTGCTGTCCCGCTAGGAGCGTCCAACTTGTGAATGTGGTGAATTTCTTCCAAGGAGGGAGTATAGCTTTGAGCGTGGGGCTTCATGAGTTTTGCAGCCAATGCATTTAACTTAAAAAATAAGTGGACTCCAATACTGAAGTTCGATGCATAGAGAAATGCAGCTTGTTTTTCTTGGCAATAATCGACTACTTCCTGATAGTGATCTAACCAGCCCGTAGTTCCGCAGACCACAGGAATTTGCTTTTGCAAGGCAGATTTTATGTTATCCACTGCCGCTTGAGGTACACTGAAATTGATTGCTACCTCTGCATTGGCTAATGTTCCTTGATTCCTGATTTCATCTAAGGTATAGACAATTTCATGTCCCCTTTCAATCGCAATTTTTTCTATTGCTTTGCCCATGCGTCCGTATCCTAAAAGTGCAATTTTCATAAGGTATATTAGAATTTTAAAGCAAAACGAATTCCACTTTGTTCTTGGTCAAAAAAAAGGTTTGGGGCCACACTAAGGTCGTCATTTACATTAAACTGTAAAAGATGTGCAGAAACATTAGCATCCAAAATATTCAACATATAGGAAGCGGCCAAAAAAAGCATGGCCATGTCTCGGTAATTTTTATGAAAATCCATCCCCAAAAGAAGTTGTTCTGTAGTAATGGGAATGTCTTTTTCTAAAAAACGGTCGTTGAATATTCCATTTAACCTTTGTTTATAGGCTGTACGGTATTCATTCATTTGCTTGTTTTGTAAATTAAAGTAATAATAAGAAGTTCCCATCGCTGCATAAACAATGGGTACTTTCCAAGCTTTACCGATATAGGCTTGTCCCAAACCGGGAATGATGGCGGAATAAAATGCAGCTTTTGAGGGAGTTAAAGGATCGTTAATCAATCGTTGGATACGAAGGGAATAATTTTTTGCGTAAGCCATTGAATCAGGAATTACAATTGTATTTAACTCACGATTTTCATTCTCTTCTTCTTCAGGGATTTCCTGAGCCATAACAACGCTGGTGAAGAGGAGACAACCCGTAATAAAAAGGAGTTTATAGCTCACCTTTGATTTTGTTTAAGATATGCTGTAACTTTTCTTGTGATTCAAAATTAATTTTGAGTTGCCCTTGACCATGTCCATTCGAAGTCACCGTAACAGGGGTGTCAAAATATCCTTGAAGCTCTTTTGCAGCTTGTTCGATATAGGCAGGTTGATATACTGAGGCAGTCGAGGTTTTAGGATCCTTAGATTTTCTCACTAAGGCCTCGGTTTCCCTTACAGAAAGCCCTTTTTTAACTACAATTTTATAGAGTTTGATCTGTTCTTTGGGAGAATCAATATTGATTAATGCCCGTCCATGACCCATACTGATAAAGTTGTCTCGGATGCCTGTCTGAATTATGGGATCCAGTTTCAGTAAACGCATGTAATTGGTGATGGTCGATCTTTTTTTTCCTACTCGGATACTGAGTTGATCTTGAGTTAGATTAATTTCTTCAATGAGTCGTTGATAAGAGAGTCCGATTTCTATGGGATCTAAATCTTCTCTTTGAATGTTTTCAACCAATGCGATTTCCAGCGATTCCTGATCGTCTGCCAAGCGAACATAGGCGGGAATAGTTTCCAAACCAGCCATTTGAGAAGCTCTAAATCGGCGTTCTCCAGCAATTAATTCAAAACTCTTTCCTTTTTTACGAACGGTTATGGGTTGAATAACTCCCATTTCTTTAATCGAATGGCTTAATTCCTCAAGGGCTTCTTCATTAAAATGAGTTCGGGGTTGGAAGGGATTCGTCGTAATTTTTTCTAAATCAAGATCAATAATACTCCCAATAACTTGATCTGCATTTTTGTCGTGTATGGATTCTATGGCATTGTCAGAATCATTGAGTAGGGCAGATAATCCGCGACCTAATGCTTGTTTTCGATTTGATTTTGCCATGCGTACCTATTTTATTCGTTTGATAATTTCGCCCCCTAAAGATAAATAACTTTTTGCACCTCGACTGGAGGCATCGTAACTGATAATATCTTCTCCAAAACTGGGAGCCTCACTGAGTCGAATGTTTCTTTGAATGATGGTTTTAAATACCATTTTCCCAAAATGTTTTTTCACTTCTTCTACCACTTGATTGGATAATCGAAGACGGGTGTCGTACATAGTCAACAACAAACCCTCAATATCCAATTCTTTGTTGTGTAGTTTTTGAACACTTTTAATCGTGTTAAGGAGTTTTCCGAGTCCTTCCAAAGCAAAGTATTCACATTGAATGGGAATGATAACTGCGTCTGCAGCAACTAGAGAATTTAAAGTTATTAAACCCAAAGAAGGAGCACAATCAATTAGGATATAATCGTATTCGTCTTTTATAGGAACTAAAGCTTTTTTGAGCATATACTCTCTGGATTTCTTGTCCACCAGTTCAATTTCTGAGGCAACCAAATCGATATGAGAGGGAATTAAATCTAAATTTGGACTTTGGGTATGCAAAATAGCATCTTTAACTTTAATGCTGTGTTCTAACAATTGATAGGTTCCGTATTTAGCAGAATTCACATCAATTCCCAGTCCCGAAGTTGCATTTGCTTGGGGGTCTGCATCAATGAGCAATACTTTTTTTTCCAAAACACCCAAAGCAGCACCAAGATTGATGGCCGTAGTGGTTTTGCCAACACCCCCTTTTTGATTTGCAATGGCAATAATTTTACCCATTTATTCTTTAATTCAGGGGTTAAAAATACGACTAATTAAACCGTTAAAAAAGATTCAGGGATACTTTTGAGGATTGTTTCAGGACCACTTGTGTTCAGCCTACTTCTGTTCTATTGAATCCGAAGATTCAATGATAAAAATCGTTTCGTTTGATTTTTTATGGCCGTAATTCTCTCTCGCAAATCGCTCAAGACTATCTTGATTTTTTAGAATTTCAATGGTTTTTTGATCATTTTGAATGACTTCTCGGAGGACTTTTCTTTCTTTTTCAAGACGATCTATTTCTTGATTGAGTTCAGAATGTAGGGTCCAAGAGTGGGTATCGAGAAAAAACATCCAAACGAGGAATCCAATCAAAATACTCCCATAGACATAATAGGGCTTTTTTGCCTTTTTTATACGTTCCCAAATGGAGCGTTTGTCCATTATTCCAAAACTGATTTTGGAATTTCAACAACTTGTTCTGTTGTGATTTGTTCTTCATGACTGTTACCCCAGCTATTGAGGATGTAGTTCATGACATCAGCAATTTCCTCCTCCTCCAAACCCTGATTGAGCATCACCCCATCGTAATCCTCCTCGTTTACCGTGATTTTTCCTTTAAGTCCGTATTTAATCCCGGCAATACTTTTTTCAATATTTTCAAAGAGATAATCGGAAGCCTTTAGTGGAGGAAATACACCTGAAACTCCAGTACCATCGGCTAAATGGCATTGCACACAAAAGTCCTGATAGATTTCTTGACCGTCTTCTATGCTTTGTTCTTTCGTCTTGTTAGCAAACATTCCACCCGCTAGAAACAAGACCAATAGGAGATATGAGGCTAAGAAAATTTTCATTTATTAGGTACAATTTTTAAGATTCCTTTACCTTCAACTGCTAGGTATAAATATCCATCCGTTCCTTCGACTACATTTCTTACACGCCCTATTTTATCTAAAACTTTTTCTCTTTTTACAACCTTGTCATTTTCGATGATCAAGCGCTCTAAATATTCAAATTTTAATGAACCAACAAATAAATCCTCCTTCCAGTCTTCGTAAACTCCCGAGCTCGAAAAAGCCATTCCACTTGGCGCAATAGAAGGTACCCAATAGTAAAAAGGCTGTGCCATATTGGGCATAGAGGTTTTGTCTGTGATGGGTGTACCGCTGTAGTTGATGCCATAAGTAATTACTGGCCAGCCGAAGTTTACACCGGACTGAATGATGTTGATCTCATCACCTCCTTGAGGTCCGTGCTCATTTTCCCATACTTGTCCTGTTTTAGGATGAACAGTCATTCCTTGTGGGTTACGATGCCCATAAGAGAAAATCGCTTCTTTGGCATTTTCTTGTCCTACGAAGGGATTGTCTTTTGGAATGCTTCCGTCTAAATTCAGTCGGTAAATCTTTCCTCCATCTCTAGTGACATCTTGAGGGTTTACATCACGATCTCCTCGATCACCAATTGAGAAATAGACATGACCTTCTTGGTCAAAAACAATTCGTGAACCCCAGTGCTGACCTTTTTTTGTGTTGGGTGTGGCTTTGTAAAGCAACTTTACCTCTTCAAGACTTGTTCCGTTGAGTTTGGCACAGTAAAGTGAGGTATTCCCCCCCTCATCATCTTCTTCGGTATTGGCACTCAATGTCATGTAAATAATGTTGTTATTACTAAAATCTGGGTGAAGTGCTACATCCAAAAGTCCTCCTTGCCCTCTGACATAAATTTCGGGAAGACCATCCACACTGCTTTTTACCCCATCCTTAACACGATAGAGAATACCGGATTTTTCTGTAACTAAAAAATCATTGGCTTGAATGAATGCCATTCCCCATGGGATTTCAATTCCATCAACTACTGTCTCATAGGTATAATTTAGCGCTGTGGGGGTTTCAATAAATGGGGGGTTGTCTTGTGCACAGCCCATGGTGATAATAAAGGTGAAGAAAACTACGGATAAAAGACGTTTCATTGGTATGTAAATTATGTGAAAATCAAATGTACAAAAGAGCGCTATTAAAGAGACAAAAAACGACTTGAATTTTTACGTTAAACTTTTAACTTACAAAAATCAAAACCAATAGCAAGACAGGGTTCACTCAATAGGACTATTTTTTTCAAGATGGAAGAGGCACCTTTTGTAGAGCCAATCCAGAACTTTGTTTTGTTCTGTTTTGGAACAGAGGTCAAGACTTTGAACACACATAAATTTAATCTCTTCCTTATTTTCACATCGCATCAGTTTGTTCTCGATATAATTTTTATTTCTTTTTGCAGGCTGAAGGTAGGAAAGTGCCAAAGGAGCTATAGGGTTTCGGTTTTTTTGAAGTGCCAAGTGATAACAATAAGAAAGAAAATTGAACTGACTGTAATGACGAAACTTGAATTGAAGTTGTTGGTCAATAATTTTTTTAGGGAGTTCAAGAAAAGCTTTTGCATCTTCCTTGAGGATGGGATGTGGAGTGTGGCTAAACACAAAATAAGTTTTTTGAAACCCAGCAACTTTTGCAGCATTGAATTGTCCTAAATGATAGGAGGGGCGGATTTGGGCATTCGAATTTAGTTGGAGTTGAATATGCTGCCAAAAAATATGGAAGAAAGGGGCTAAAGTTTTTTTACCTCGCAGTACAGGAGTGTCGCCAATAAACCAATCTTCTTTTTTTATGGGTCGAACCAAAAACATATCGTCATTGAAATAAACAAATTTTTCAGCGAGCCCTTTTATTCGCCAAAGCATACTTTCTATAGTTCTACTGTTAAATGTGGGGAGGTGTGTTTCATAACCCTCAAAAATCTCTTGATGATCAATAATTTCTACATCCTTTTTTCTTTTTGGAAACCAAGCGGAAAAAATTCCCTCGAGTTCGGGTTTTTGACCATCGGTGATGATATAGATTTTATTAACAAATGGGGCGAATGTAAAGATGGAAAAAAGGGAATAGTAAAGTTCATTTACATTGCCAAATCGGGTCTTTTGAGCGCCAGCAGGAAGTTTATTGCTTTGAGGTAGGTGAGAAATTCTTTTTTGATAGTGCTTCGGATCATTTCCATTTACCCATGTGTAAACAACATCTATCAGATCTTTTTTCACTTTCCTTCCTTTTTATTCGAAAACAAAAATTATGTTTTTGCTTAGAAAGGTCAAATTAGGATTTTAAAATGAATTTTATGTTTAATAGATTGAAACTTTACAGTGAAGAACATGGGTTAGTCCTGTCAAATTGTTTTATGGGCTTCTCCCAATTTTTGAACGGTGTATTCAGTAAAAACTAGTACCTTCATTTTCTAAAATGAATACCATTGAATTTTACCTTTTATTTAAAAAAGAGCTACAATCGTTTAAGGTTTACTCTCTGCGCTCAAGAGAATAGTTTTTATTTATTTTTTTATAAGTACCTGTACACGCCTCCAAAAAACACCCTGTCCGAATTCCTTGATCAGTATTCAAAAAGTAAGGATCATGTCGTGTTTTTACAAATTGGAGCCAACGATGGTTTTATCTATGATCCCTTGCAGAAATTCATTAAGCGCGATGATTGGGAGGGAGTTATGGTAGAACCACAGCCTTATGTTCACGACAATTTATTGACTAAAATTCATGCCAAGCGACCGGAGATACAAACGGTTAATGCAGCCTTGGCAGAAAATGATGGATGGGCAGAGCTCTATACGCTTGCTGTAAGTAAAGAGCGTTGGGCAAATGGTTTGTCTTCATTTAACAAGAAGGTTCTTATCGATCGGATAAAAGACGGTACCATTCAAAAAAAGGCAAAGAAAGAAGGGTTAAAGCTTCCTGATCCAACTGATTATGATGCCTGGATAGAACCGATCAAAATCAAAACCATCAGTCCGTCAAGTTTATTAGCAAAGTTCAAGGGAAAAAAAATCAACCTCTTGGCTATAGATACCGAAGGGTATGATTTTGAGATCATTAAATTATTGGAAATCAAAAACCTACTGCCAGAAGTGATTATTTACGAGGAAGTGAATTTCGATACAAACACGAAAAAAGAGTGTCGATCCTATTTGGAGAAGCTAGGCTATTCCATAATGGTTAGGGGAAAAGATGTTATTTCAGTATTGAAATAAGAAATAAAAAGGGAAGAAAAAAGTCGGGATGACAGGATTTGAACCTGCGACCCCACGCACCCCATGCGTGTGCGCTACCAGGCTGCGCCACATCCCGAATTAAGGTCGGTACTAGTATGTCGGGGTGGCAGGATTCGAACCTGCGACCTCCTGCTCCCAAAGCAGGCGCGATGACCGGGCTACGCTACACCCCGAAAAAAGTGTGCGCAAATATAACATTTAATAGAGTTATTGCAAACCTGAATCGGGCTTTCTTCAAACTTTATTTTGTTTTAAGTTGAATTCCGTTTTCATCGACTTCAAGATGAAGTTTTTCTTTGCCTTTATCGTCTTGATACTGAAGCTCTAATCTGGATTGATTCTCGCTACAATCCAGGCATTCCAATTCATTAGCGCGCATCTTCCAATAGTGCCCCGTTGTCCTGTAAGGACGCAAACCTTGGTCGTTATCAATCGATTTGGTGAGCATATTGCCTAAATTGGTGTTTAAATAAAAAATTTGATCCTCAGCAAGAAGTAGGGTCAGATCAATTTTATTTGATCCAAAAAATGTTCTTTTTTCTTCATCGAAATGATTACCTAAGTAGAGTACGTTTTCTTCTAGGTTCCAATCGTAGTTAATGGCCTCCACATTTTCTTGTGCTTTTTTCTGATCGTATCCTTTGGCTGAGGTATTTAATTTTAAATGGGATTTGGAGTCGTTACTTCCTTGAATGGATAGTTTTATAATGGAAACATTTTCATCAAATTCGCGGAATATCCTTCGAAACGGTTTTGTTTTTTTGAATTCCCATGCCGCTGATTTAAAATCAGTATCCCAAACACTAATAAATAAAGTGTCTTTTATAGAGATATCTAATGGCTGTATGATCGATTTTGTAGCCGTTATTCTTTGATTTCTTATGGTGTTTGAGGACATCCAAACAAATGAAATAATGGACATGATCCAAAGTCCCAGGAGAACAAAACGACCCACAGTTCCAAAAGTACTGGAATGCCCTCGTAAAATTCGTATCCCCAATGAAAATAAAAACAAAAAAGGAATAAGTAAAAATAAAAAGACAGCAATCATCCAAAATGCATTGGGGAATAGACCAAAATCAAAAAGGTGAAAGGGCCAGATCAGCGTACCGAAAAAGAGTAAAACCAGTCCGCCTATAAACAGCCCAATGATGGTAATTGTTGAGACGAGAACAAACAAAAAGCCAATAAGTTTAAAAATAATTTTAGGAATTGTTTTGAGAACCTCTTCTAAAAACCCGAAAAAATCTTTGGATTTTTTTTTTAAAGTTTTGGACGCTTTATCGTAGTCAATATCTTTTATTTTTGAGGAGACCTCTTCAAATTCTTGTTTAATTTTTTTTTCAATGGTGGAGATGTTTACAGGTTCTCCTTTCATTTTTAGTTTGTCGGCGGTAGTTTTTGCTATAGGAACGAGTATCCAGAATAAAAAGTAAATGAGTAGAAAAGTACCCCCAGAAAAAAGGATTAATAGTAACCATAAGACACGAATCCATGAGGTGTCTAAACCAAAGTAATATCCTAAGCCTGAGGCAACTCCTGCAATATACTTGTCCTCAGGATCACGGTAGAGTTTTTTATGTGAACTTTCTTTAGGGGGTGTTGTATCCTCATCGTCTGACATAAAATCTTCGGGTTCTCCTAAAATTGAAATGACCTTTTCAACATTAGATTCATTGATGACATAGTCAGAATTGGTTTTCATTTCTTGAAATAACTCTGCGATACGTGCTTCAATGTCTTTAAGAATCTCTTCTTTTCCCATGGTGTTTTTAAATCCTTTTTCAAGAGAATTTAAATAGGATTGTAATTTTTTATAGGCGTTTTCATCGATATGGAAGAAAGTGCTCGCAAGGTTAATATTGACTGTTTTATTCATTGGGATTATTTTTAGTGATATGGATTACTGCTTTGTTAAGTTCATTCCAAACTTGTTGGAGTTCGGATAAAAAGGATTTGCCTTTGGTCGTTATGGAATAATACTTTCTTGGTGGACCTGAAGTGGATTCTTCCCATCGGTATTGCAAAAGGTCAGCATTCTTTAATCGGGTAAGAAGAGGATATACCGTTCCCTCTACAACAACCATTTTTCCGTTTTTAAGAGATTCTAAAATTTCAGAGGTATATAAATCCCTTCCTGAAATAAGGGAGAGTATACAGAACTCTAAAATTCCTTTTCGCATTTGAGCGGTAGTGTTTTCTATTTTCATATGATGAACTTATAGGCATTGCAAATATATAAATAAAAGATAGAACTATGCATAACATAGTATTAAATTTTATTTTTAACATTTTCCCAACATTTTAAGCGGATTAATCTTTATAATTTCAAAAATCAAATAATTACAGCGATGTCAAAAAATTTTAAATACCACAGATCAATTCTAAAAAAAGTAAGTTTTGATGCGGAATTATTTAAAAAGGAATTGATAAAAGCCTATCGTTTTTTAAACCCTCATGAGCGTCTGGAGCTAGGGAAGTGGGTTCGCTCCTATATAGAGGACAAAACCCAATTGCAGTCCATTGAACTCAGCGATTTTGGGACAATTACCTTGGGGTAATTACTTTAATATTATCAAATTGAATGGCGCCGCGGAGCACACCTTCAATGGTTCCTGATAATGCTTCAATGATTGGAATTTTAAGTAAGTTTTTACTGTGAATCATGCTTATTTCTCTGGCAGGTTCCGGGCTGTTAAAGTACCGAAGATTCTCTTTATTCTTTTCGGAGAGGGCTAAAGTTTGTAGGTAGGGTAAAAGGGTCATGCCCATGCCTTCATTAGCTAAATGGATGAGTGTTTCAAAGCTTCCACTTTTTAGGTCAAAGGATTTCGATCCTCTGGAGGTTTGACACAGTTTTAGAACATGCTCGCGAAAACAATGTCCATCTTCCAATACCAGAACATCCATGGTTTCAAGGTCTTCTACCTCTAGATTTTTAATGGTGGATAAGGGGTGTGAAGAAGGAATATACCCCACAAAAGGTTCATAATAAAGTGGTCTTTCGATGAGTTGTGAATGATCCAAAGGGGTTGCCGCTATGCCTGCATCCAATTTACCAAGGCTAAGCTCCTCAATTATGGAAGCTGTATTGAGTTCTTCAATTTTGAGAACCACCTTAGGGTATTTCTTGATAAAAGTTTTTAAGAACATGGGCAATAGGGTAGGCATCACTGTTGGGATGATTCCTAGTCTAAAATGACCCTCTACAACTCCTTTTTCAGTAGAAACTACATCCTCCATCCTTTTGGCTTCCTCTAAAATAATTTTTGCTTGAGAAATTATCTTTTCTCCAACAGGGGTAAGGGTGATTGGCTTTGCTTTTCTGTTAAAAAGTTGTATTCCTAATTCTTCTTCCAATTTTTGAACCTGCATGCTAAGAGTAGGTTGGGTTACGAAACACTTTTCAGCGGCTTGTGTAAAGTTTCCTTCTTCCGCAACCGCTAAGGTGTATTTCAATTGGGTAAGTGTCATAAGCTATTGTTTTTATAAAATTAATAAGAAAAAACTATATACAGTTACAATTGACACTATTTTAATCTTTTTTTGAACTAAAAAAACAACGGTCTATTGGTATAACCTATTCTAGAATGGAAACTTCCATGTGAATATTGGTTAAGGGAGCTTCTCTATCGTCTATTTGTTGTTGATTGATTTTATCAACAACATCCATTCCTTTTATCACTTTGCCAAAGGCGGTGTAGGATCCATCAAGGTGATAAGCTCCTGGACTTTGCTGAACTATAAAAAACTCATAAGGAGAGGCAAGTTTGTGAGGGTTTTCAATTTCACTACTGGGCATCGAAATTACCCCTCTGTGATGCTGGTTTCCTTTTCGGGTATCGGGAGGTAAGAGGTATTTCCCAATTTTTCTTCTTTTCTCCGCGGTTTCTGTCCGATCAGAATTTCCCCCTTGGATGATAAAACCGGGGACTACTCGATGAAATGTACTCCCATTAAAATAGCCTTGTTTGGTTAAAAAAACAAAATTGGCACGATGATAGGGTGTGTTTTGATAGAGTTCAAGGTCGATGTCTCCAAAGCGAGTAGAAATTCGCACTTTATTTTCTGAGTGATTTTTTTGATATTCAAAAAGGAAAGGAATTGCATTTTGATCATTTAACAAAAGAGGCTCTAATTCTTTTGATTCAGGTTGGTTGTTTTTTGAAGTTTCTATGCCCGTTACCAATTCGTCTTTCTTTGATTGAGGATTTTCTTGATTTGAATTTGAAGATTTTGTACTCCTATTTTTTTTGTTTTCTTCTTGACATTGATTCAAAAGAAATCCGAGACCAAGAAAGAGAATGATTATTTTTGTTTTAAGCATGAATTATCAAAAATTTACCGATTGTTTTTCAAATGTAAAAGATTTCAATTTATCAGGAAAATTGATAGCTGAAGAATTGGCTCCTAACAAAGAACGTCTGAAGTTTTTACAAAAAAAACCCTCCGACTTTCCCAATGCCCGTAAAGCAGGGGTATTAATTTTTTGCTATCCTAAAGATGGGGCCATGCACCTTTCGTTAATAAAAAGACCCAACTATGAAGGGGTACATGCCGGTCAGATTAGTTTGCCTGGGGGTAAGCAAGACCTTGAGGACGATTCGATTTGGCAAACGGCTTTAAGAGAGTGTAATGAAGAATTGGGAGTCGAATTGTCCACTTCCGAACCCCTCTTATCACTGACACCTACGTATATTCCACCAAGTAATTTTCTCGTAAGTCCATTTGTTGTGGCCCAGTCCCAGTATCCTTCTTTTAAATTGGATTCAAGAGAGGTTGCTCAACATTTGGAATTACCTATTGAACAATTGATTGAATTCAAGGTTGAACAGCAGCAGATACAAATGGGATTCTCCTCCAGCAGAAGCGTTCCATGTTATAAATTTGAGGAACACATTATTTGGGGAGCTACCGCGATGATCTTATTTGAATTTAAGATTTTTTTAGAAAGTCGCCTATAGAAAATATTCTATATTTGGCTGATTTATGGATTTCAATCTATGTTTAAAAAAAATCCCTTCGGGCATTATCTGATATTAAAGAAGTGGCTCATTCGTTATTTGGGGTTTATGACTCACCGAAGATATCGCGGTTTCAATCAATTACACATTGAAGGCTCGGAGATTATTAAAAACCTACCCGATCGGAATGTCCTCTTCATTTCAAATCACCAAACGTATTTTGCGGATGTAGTAGCTATGTTTCATGTGTTTAACGCCAGTTTAAGTGGAAGGATAGACAGCATAAAAAATGTAGGTTATCTCTGGAATCCAAAATTAAATCTGTATTACGTTGCTGCAAAAGAGACCATGAGCGCAGGACTTTTGCCAAGAATACTTGCTTATGCTGGATCCGTATCCATAGAACGTACATGGAGAGAAAATGGAGTAGAGGTAAATCGACAAGTTAAAATGAGTGACATTACAAACATCGGCGTAGCCCTAGAGGACGGTTGGGTGATCACATTTCCACAAGGCACAACCAAGCCGTTTAAGCCAGTTCGTAAAGGAACAGCTCATATTATAAAAAAATACAAACCTATTGTTATTCCTATCGTCATTGACGGTTTTAGACGTTCGTTTGATAAAAAAGGGCTAATGATAAAAAAGAGAGGGATTCTCCAATCGATGATAATTAAAGAACCCCTAAAAATTGACTATGAAAAGGATAGTGTCGATTCTATACTTGAACAAATTCAATATGCAATTGAACAACATCCCTCTTTTCTTAAAGTGATTTCCAAAGAAGAACTTGAAGCCCAAGAAAAGCTAAATCTTTTACGGAAATGGGAGGTAAATCAATAAATGATTCCTGCACAGCTTATTCTTGCACCCGCATCCCCTGAGGGTTGAGAAATCAAGTCATCCGTTCCCTGATGAACAATTACAGCTTTCCCCATAATGTTTTTAATGGAATCCTCACAATCTAAGCACCAGAGATCCGTAGAAAATTCGACTCTACCTTCTCCAGCGGCATTTGCTGTAAAATTTCCAATATCTCCTCTATGAAATCCGTTTTCAGCGCCCCAGGCACCGTGATTTTCAAAAGTTGGATTCCAATGTCCTCCAGTAGATTTACCATCCTCAGAAGAACAATCTGCTTTTTCGTGAAGGTGGATTGCATGAGTTCCTTCGCTTAATCCATAGATGGTAGCCTCAAAAGTGACTTGTCCGTCTTCTTCTGTTAGCGTTACAGAACCTTCAGTTTCGCTTCCACTTTTAGGGTTAAGTTGGAACTGAATTTTTTTCACCATTTTCAATTCGATTTCTTTTTCAGGCGAATCATTTCCATTCTTATCTGTAAGTAAAGCTACTTTGTTCATTACTTCTTCATGTGTTCCCTCAAATACTTGAATTTCTTCTGAAACTTGGCCGTTCTTTATTTTCTTTGTAGTTACGGTAGCCTTTGAGGAATTTTCACTGCGTTCCACTTGTACTTCAAGGGTTATGGGTTCTTCTTTTGGTTTGTTTGGGGTATTCTGACAAGCTGAAATAAAGAGAAGACTTAGGCAGCTTATCATTAAGAATGTATTGTTCATGACTTTTTTTTGTAAATGTAATTATTCTTTTCTACAATAAAAACAGCCGTAAGTTCTCGGGAATAAGTCGCATCCGAATTTAAAACTACAATTCATACCTTTGTAAAAAAAAAATGAAGAAGAGTTTTGTTGTACTTGGAGGAATACTCTTTTTCCTTTCTTGCAAACCCATGTATAAAACTTCTGAATTCAAAATAGCAACAGCACCACCAAAACCCGATTACAGTCAAACGGATCAATGGGCAGTTTTACCGAATCAATTACCTACTGCGCTTCAAGAAATCATTGGACCTCAAGAGACCAAACCCGCAGATGTTTTTTTTATCTACCCTACGTTATTTACAGACAAAAAAAATCCCGCTTGGAATGCTGATTATCGACAGCAAAATATTCGAGCCAACGTTTTAGAAAAGTCAGCTGCCTTCCAAGCTTCCGCCTGGTGTAAAGCGGCCAATCTATACATGCCTTTTTACCGCCAAGCCCACTATCGAATTTTTGTTGATTCTTTCGCATTACAAGGGGTTGAGGCAGGGAAACTTGCTTATGAGGATATCAAAAGCGCCTTTGAATATTATTTGACTCATCACAATCAAGGGAAGCCCATCATCATTGCTGCACACAGTCAGGGTTCACTCCACGCCAAACGATTGGTTCAGGATTTTTTTGATGGAAAACCTCTCCAGAACCAACTTATTGCAGCGTATTTGATTGGAGTAAAAATTGAACCCTCAATGTTTAAAAATATTCCAGCTTTAAACACCCCAGAAAGTATAGGAGGCTTTGTAAGTTGGAACACTTACAAGAATAATAAACTTCCAAAAAAGTACAATCAATGGTATAAGGGAGGTATAGCGACCAATCCACTGACATGGAATAATGATATGTACTCGGACAATACCGCCCATTTAGGTGTATTAAATTCGGATAAAAAAATATACCCTCAAAGTCTTTCGATCCAGGTAATTGACGGAATGATATGGTCAAGCGTGCCTCGGATTCCCAAACGTTTTTTGTTATCATTTGTTAAAAATTATCATTTTGCAGACATCAATTTGTTTTGGGGAAATATTGAAGAAAACGCGGTTGTAAGAACCCAAGCTTGGTTGAACAAATACAAGTCGTAATGCTTAATTCCCTCCTGGACGATTCCAAAAAACAGCTGAGCAGTGCTTTAAAGCATAAAAAACATCCTTTTCGTTATTGCACATTGGCAACAACCTCATTAGACGGGACGCCTCATTTGAGGACCGTTGTGCTGAGAGCATTTGACGAAACGAAGTTTTTAATTACACTCTTTACCGATACGCGTTCTGATAAAATCAAAGAGTTGGCAAATGATCCAAGAGCAGAATTTTTATTTTACGACACCCATCAATTTCTTCAATTGAGAATTAAAGTTGAGCTCTATGAAACCTCAAACGCCATAGAACAATACACTCAACTTCCTGAGCCTTCAAAAAAGGATTACAGTTGTGTTTTTGCTCCAGGCGAGCCAATCCTTGCTCCAGAGTTGATAAGGCATGACTACGAAAAAGGGCATTTTACGAAATTAGTCTTCAAGGCATATGAATTGGAGTATTTAAAGTTAAAACGACCTAACCATCTTCGAGCCATATTTCTATCCAGTGAGGATTGGAAGGGTTCTTTTATTGCACCCTGATAGCAATCTTTTTGATTTGATTTTTTTTGTACATTTAGTTTTACTAAAAAAACAATTATGCCATTTAAAAAATCAAATTCGAAATCAATAAAACGAAGAACCTTTGTTAAAAATACGTTAGCAGCTTCCAGTATTTTTATCGTTCCTAGACACGTACTCGGAGGGATTGGATATACTGCACCTAGTGATCAATTAGTTCTTGCGGCAATAGGCGCTGGAGGGAAAGGAGCTAGTGACATTAGCAATGCTTCAGTGAACGGAAGAGAACGTGTAATTGCACTTTGTGATGTCGATACTTCGGGTAAAAATGGTATCTCCAGATCAACAGACAAATTTTCAGAGGCTAAATTCTATGAGAATTACAAAAGAATGCTCGATAAAGAAAAAGATATCGATGCGGTAACGATTTCCACACCAGATCACAATCATGCAGGGGCAGCAGTTTATGCCATGCAAAGAGGAGTGCATGTTTATGTTCAAAAGCCGTTGACACATAACATTTATGAAGCCCGATTGCTCACAGAGATGGCAAGAGAAAAAAAGATTGTCAGTCAAATGGGGAATCAAGGAGCATCAAATCCAGATCAATTACAAATTCAGAAATGGATTTCCGAGGGCCGTATTGGAACCATTACAAAAGTAGAAGTTTGGACGAATAGACCCGTATGGCCTCAAGGAGGGCAAATGCCCACACCAAATGCTGCTTCCAGACCCGATTCTTTAAATTGGGACCAATGGTTAGGACCTTCAAAAGAGACAGATTTTATACCTGAAATGCATCCTTTTAATTGGAGGGGTTGGTGGAATTTTGGAACGGGCGCATTAGGCGATATGGGATGTCATTTGATTGACATTCCTTTTAAAGCTTTGGGCCTTAAATATCCAACAGATGTGGAATGTAGTGTAGGTTCTGTCTATGAAAAAATGTGGACACCAAACTACTATCCTGAAGGTTGTCCGCCAGCTTCAAGTGTTTCTATGCATTTTGATGCGACAGAAAAAAATAATTCTCGAATTCAAATGACTTGGTATGATGGTGGAATAAAACCATTTCATCCAGAGCTCCTGCCTGACAATGTAGACATTGAACCTAACGGTGTATTTATGATCGGGGACAAAGGAGTAATAACATGTGATGCGTATGGTGAAAAACCTACCTTATATGTTAAAGGAGAGGCTGCAGTTACAGGAGAAAAAGTACGTATTGACGAACCGGAATTTGGACATCAACGTCAATGGGTGGATGCTTGTAAAGCCGGTTTTAATAGCACCGAACACTTATCGTTGACCTCTTCATTCGATTATTCTGGTCCCTTGACAGAAACCGTACTTATGGGTAATATAGCCATTCGGAGTTATATGCTTAGAGAGGAAAACAGTCAAGGTCGTGTAGAATTTGTTGGAAGGAAAAAATTACTCTGGGATGGAGATTCAATGAAAATTAAAAACTTAGAAACAGCAAATCAATTTGTAGGCCGAACCTATAGAAAAGGCTGGGAATTGACATAAATAAGAATTCTTGAAAATACTTATAACTGGAGGATTGGGTTATATTGGCTCACATGTTACCTCACTTCTTTTGCAAAAAGGGATTGAGGTTATTGTCATAGATAACCTTGATAATACGCGACTTGAAGTCTTGGACGGGATTGAATCAATCTCTGGGAAACGCCCCATATTCAAACAAATGGATGTTTGCGATGAACTCAGACTAAAAGCTGTGTTTGATGAATTTCATGATATCGGAGGGGTAATCCATTTTGCAGCACATAAATCGGTGAGTGAGAGTGTTGAAGCACCATTAAAATATTACGACAATAATTTAGGCGGCCTTCAAAAATTACTAAAGTATGCTGTTTTAAAATCAATTCCTTTTATTTTTAGTTCGTCATGTACGGTTTATGGTCAGTCAGAAACGCTTCCAATTAGTGAAAGTGAACCCTTAAAACCCCCTACTTCACCTTATGGAAATACTAAAAAAATTGGTGAACAAATCATTGAAGATTGCTGTCAAGCCTACGAGGGTTTTCATGCAATTTTGCTTCGGTATTTTAATCCAATAGGAGCGCATCCGTCTTCCAAAATCGGAGAATTTCCCAAAGGAGTTCCGCAGAATTTAGTCCCTTTTCTCACACAGACAGTGAGAGGAATTCGTCCTGTACTTCGAGTTTTTGGTTCTACATATGACACTCCGGACGGAACATGTTTGAGGGATTACATTCATGTTATGGATTTGGCTGAAGCTCATATTGCAAGCTTGGACTATCTTTTAAAGAATCAAAACTCTGATTCCTGTGAAGTTTATAATGTAGGAACCGGAAAGGGGGTAAGCGTATTAGAATTAATCAATGCATTTGAAAAGGCAACAGGAAAAAAAGTGCCTTATGAGTTTGCTGATCCTCGTCCAGGGGATACGGTAGCGGCTTATGCAGATGCCTCAAAAATTAAAACAAAAATCGGATGGAAGGCCCAATACAGCTTGGAGGAAGCACTTAAAAGTGCATGGGAGTGGGAAAAGAGCCTTGAGCGAATTGAATAAATATTTTTAAATTGTAAAAAAAACAACGAGTTTATGGATTCAAATAACAACATCAATCGACGTAAGGCAATTAAAACTATTGCGTTAGGTTCTGGGGCTTTAGCCATGCCTAAAGTTGAATTAAACGATTCTACTAAAGAATTGGTTCCTTTGAAGGGCAACATTAAGCATTCTGTCTGTCAGTGGTGTTTTAGAGACCTCCCTCTTGAAACACTAGCTCAAGAGGCTAAAAAGATGGGATTGACTGGAATTGATTTGGTTGGAGCGGAAGGTTGGGATACCTTAAAAAAATACGGACTTATTTCAACGATGTGTTACGGAGACCTTGAAGGAATTACAACTCGAAATCTGACTCAAGGTTGGTGCGATCCTCAATATCACGCTGAATTAATTAAGCAATACAAACGCCATATTCCCATGGTTGCCGATGCAGGATGGACAAATCTTATTTGTTTTAGTGGGAACCGAAGAGGGATAGATGATAAAACAGGACTTCAGAATTGTGTAGAAGGACTGAGTGAAATCATTCCATTAGCAGAAAAACATGGAGTAATCTTACAAATGGAGCTTTTAAATTCAAAAGTAGACCACAACGATTATATGTGTGATAATTCAGAATGGGGAGTTGCCTTATGCAAAGCACTAGGGTCACCTAATTTTAAATTATTATACGACATCTATCACATGCAAATTATGGAAGGGGATGTAATCCATACCATACGAGAGAATAAAGAATATTATGGACATTTTCATACTGCCGGTGTTCCAGGAAGAAATGAAATTAATGAATCACAGGAGTTGTATTATCCTGCAATTATGGAAGCAATTGTAGCGTCTGGTTTTGAAGGCTATGTAGCCCAAGAATTTATTCCTAAAGAAAGAGACAACAACGGACTCGACTCTTTGGCAGACGCCATTCGCCGTTGTGATGTCTAATATTTAGCAGGTTTTCCTTTTGATGTTGTTGATTCGATGAAAGTTCGGATGTCATCATTTGCACTGATGAGGTCTTCGTTTCTCAAATACATCATATGTCCGCTTCGATAACCTTTAAAGAAAAATCGATCTTTCATTTTACCACTGGGATCGACTTGCCACATGGTGTATTTTGCATTGAAATAGGTTGTTGCACCATCGTAATAACCCGATTGAAAAAGTACTTTTAAATACGGGTTTTCAGCCATAGCGCGTCTTAAATCCTCACGGGTATTATCGTTGTCGTTATTCCATGGTCTCACCGGTCCAAACATATTGTATTTTGTATCGGTCTTAAAATTCAGTTCTTTTTGAATATAATGATTGATCGCAGGAGTAAAGGAATGTAACCATGAGGTAAGTTCCGCATTGTAATCTGGACCCACTCCAGCATCTTTTCTATCGATTCCTAAATATCTTGAGTCCAATCTACCAATGGTTTTGCCTTGGTCTCTTAATAGGTCTTTCCAAAAGAATTGCGTTGGGATATCCAGGTTGTTTTGCAAAACAGATTGAACAGAAAGTCCAGAATATTTCGCCATTTTTTGTGCAATAGTATTTTTTTCTTCAGCAGAAATAAATCCTCCTTTTGCGAGTGCAGGAATCAAGCTTTGGATTGCAAAATCTTCAACCTCTGGAAGCATATCGGTAAGATCTTTTTGTTGCAACTCTGGAACTAGTTTTTTGTGAAACCAGGCAGCAGCAGCATAATAGGGTAGGTTAAGTGCAGAGGATACCGGTCCACCCACACGTATTACTTTATAATCGGCAGGAGAAACCATAATGATTCCATTTAGATACATCCATTGATTTTCTTGTAAAGCAGCAGACAATCCCATTACTCGTGTTCCGCCATAACTTTCCCCGATTAAATATTTTGGTGATTCCCAGCGTTGTTTCCTACTCACAAAAGTGGTTAACCATTCCGCTAAATAGGCGATATCTTCATTGATACCAAAAAATTGTTTTTTGTCTGGCATTTCTCCATCAACTTCAAGCATTCTTGAATAGCCTGTATTCACGGGATTAATAAAAACTATATCAGCAACATCAAGAATTGAGTTGGGATTGCTTTTAAACCCATAAGGTTGAATCGGGTATCCTTCATCATCGATATTCAAAATTTTAGGTCCCGTATAAGCTATATGCATCCAAACTGAAGCTGACCCTGGACCTCCATTGAATGAGAATATCAACGGTCGTTCGGATCCATTTTTCACATCCGTTCTATGGTAATAGGTATAAAATAGAGTTGCAATTGGTTTTCCTGCCTCATTCCAAACGGGTTGTGTACCTGTTTGGGCCTGATAAGCAACTGTCTGTCCCTTAATTTTTGTCGTATGATTTGTCGTTACTAGAGTATCTACTGGGATACTTCTGTTTTGCGCTGAAAGGTTGCTTACAATAAGGATAACCGAGAATATAAAAAGTCTTTTCATTTGAATATTATTGATTAAAACGAATATAAAAAAAAACCTCCCAAAAAAAGGGAGGTTTGTGTTTTGTTAAACTAAGAATTAGTTAATTGTTAGTTTAGCACTTCTATTGATTTCTGCTCTACGATTAGATATTCTTCCTTTCATAGTGCCATTGTCTTCAATCGGTTTAGATTCTCCATAACCAACAGTTTTCACTCGGTTTGAATCGACCCCAAGAGATACCAAATAACTTTTTAAAGATTGGGCTCTTTGCTCAGAGAGTTTCTGATTGTATGCTGTACTTCCATCACTAGAGGCGTGACCTTCTACAGTGATTGTAGTGTTGGGGTATTTGTCTAATAATGCTTTGAGTCCTCCAAGTATTCTAATATTGTCAGCGCTTAGTTTACTGCTGTTCACTGAAAAAAGAAAACGATTTTCATTACTATTTATAAAATTGATCAAATCATTTGGTTGGTCTGGACATCCATTATTTGCAGCTGTACCTTTATCATCTGGGCATTGATCGTCTTTGTCTGCAACACCGTCATTATCTCGGTCTGACCATGGACATCCAGCGTTTGCTGGATCACCTGCTGTTTGAGGGCAACGATCTACATTGTCCGCAACACCATCACCATCACTATCAGGACAACCGTTCATTGCTGCAGATCCAGCAACTTCTGGACAAGCATCATCAATGTCAGCGACACCATCCCCATCACTATCTGGACAGCCTTGAAGCGCTTCAGTACCCGCTTCTTCTGGGCATCGATCTTTGTTGTCTGGAATACCATCCCCATCGGAGTCAGGACATCCGTCAAATTCTTTTAATCCAGGAACATCTGGACAACTGTCTTTCTGATCAGGCACACCGTCTTTGTCAGCATCTCCTGCACCAAAGCTGTAGCTCAAACCTACTATGTGTTGTAGGTGATTGTTGATGTCATTTTCAGTAACACCTCTGTAGGAGGTGCTTAAATTGATTGCAAAGTTATCATCTAGACCAATGTTTACTCCAACCCCTCCAAGTATAGTACGTCCTGAATCAGTTGAAGGGAAAAAACCATTTTTGGATGTTTTTTCATCGGATAATCTACTCATACCATAACCCGCAAAGAGGTAAGGAAGTACATTCCCTTCAGAGAGATTGTATTTTATCACACCATCTAAAGAGGTGTAGTCAAGATCAACTCCATTGTTTTTTGTGTTTCCCAAAGCGTATTGTGCACCAACGGAAAAGCCTGCGCCAATGTATCTTGAAAGGCTTAATGCTGGAACTCCAAAGCCAAGGCCTGATTCCACATTTTTATCCTGAAGATTAATTAAGTCTGCGCCAACGGCAATTGCCCATGGATTTTCTGATGTTTGAGCATTTGAGGTTAAAGAGATTGTTGCTAGGAAGGCAACAAACAAGAAAGATTTGAATAGTTTCATTTTGTTAAAATTTATAAACAAATATATTGATTTTTTACATAAAAAATTAATTAAAAAAAAATAATGCTCTTTTTTTCATTTTTTTTCCGTAATGGCTGATTTTTCTGGGTTGAGGATTCATTTTTTTAAAGACTCTTTTTTGTGGTTTAAATGTAAATTTAAATTTTTCTCCCTATCTTTTACTCGTTTTTTTTTAGGGACATTCCTAGGACTATAATTTAAGGTGGAATCGTCTTTTTCTAAACAAAAAATATTTAACTCGATAAACTACAATGATCATGAAAAAAAGAGAATTTATAAAAACTACTGCAGCTTTGGCAAGCACAGCTTTGATTCCCTCCTCAATTTTTGCACTCTCAAAATCACAGAATCGTTTGAGAACTGCTCATATTGGGGTGGGTGGTATGGGAGCGGCCGATTTGGAATCCATTGCTTCTCATGCCTCTGTTGACGTAGTGGCCCTTTGTGATGTTGATCAAAAAAATCTTGAAGCCGCACACAAGCTTTATCCAACTGCAAAAACTTACACGGATTATCGGGTAATGTTAAAAGAAATGCAGTCAGAAATTGATGCGGTAGTTGTCTCAACACCAGATCATACCCATGCGCCTGCTTCGCTCATGGCAATGGAATTAGACAAGCCAGTATATTGTCAAAAGCCTTTAACTCATTATGTTTCTGAGGCGCGTGAGATGCGTAAACTGGCCGAGAAAAAGAATTTGATCACTCAAATGGGAATACAAGTTCATTCGTTTTATGATTATAAATTAGCTACCCTCTTAATACAGTCAGGAATAATTGGAAAAGTTCACAAAGTTCACGCATGGTCTCCAAAGAACTGGGGTTATGACGGCCCACTTCCCAAAGGGGACGATCCGATACCCGATCATTTGGACTGGAACCTATGGCTGGGAACTTCTCCGGAGCGTCCGTTTAAGGACAAGGTTTATCATCCAGGTAACTGGAGAAAATTAGTGGATTACGGATGTGGTACTTTAGGGGATATGGGTGTCCATATTTTTGATACCCCCTACAATGCCCTAGCACTTGACGTTCCAATGACCATAAAAAACAAATGTAGAAAACCCAACGGTTTTGGATTTCCTGAAAATAATAGTGTTACCTATACTTTTCCAGGAACGCCCTATACTGCAGAAACTTTAACTTGGGTATGGTCTGATGGTCCTGGAGCCCCTGCTGCAAATAAAGAATTGAAGTTGCCAAATAGGGATGAACTTCCTTTACAGGGAGCCATGTTTATTGGGGAAAAAGGACGTTTATTACTTCCTCATTTTATGGAATTACCCCGACACATTGTCGATGGGGAATACCAAGAAATCGATGTTACAAAATACGATCCCAACGGATCTTTAGGAACCACAAAAAACGATTACAACCGTGATGCACCGAAACATTATCATCAGTTTGTGGATGCCTGCCTCGGAAATGACAAGGTTTCGGCTCCTTTTTCGTATTCTGCAAGGCTCACAGAAACGATACTTCTGGGAGTTATCGCGGGAAGATTTCCAAATAAAACCCTTCATTGGGATAGTGAAAAAGCACTTTTTATGGAAGAAGAGGCAAATGTTTATCTAACTGGGGATTACAGAAATTTTTGAGAGAAACGAAGGAATTTAGAAGTATAGCAGAATAGTTTTTTATGAAAAGAAGAACTGCAATTCGAAATGTAGGATTAGTTGCAGGAGGTGTTTTTTTTCTTCCTTATGCCTGTGTACTACCCACTCCAAAAGTATATTCCAACTTTCCCTTAGTTCTATCAGAGAAACAAAATTTGGTGAGTCAGATTTGCAATGTAATCCTTGAAGAAAATTCACTTGAATTCCTCACACCTGAAAGCCGAGTGGAATTTGTCCTTACCATGATTAATGATTGCGGAACATCCAAAGAGTTAGCCATTTTTATTGGAGGATTGGAGGCTTTTGAAACAGCCCTTTCACCAACACATGAATTAGGTTTTGAGACCCTATCCCAAGAGGAGCAGATCAAATTCATAGGGAATCAATTTGAGGAAAATACCTTAGTGACAGATTTCCTAAAACTACTTAAAAAGTACAGTCTGCTTCATTTTGAAACTTCAGAAGAGTACCTCACCGAATACCTTAATTTTGAATTTATGCCTGGCCGTTATTTTGGACGAGTTCCCATTAAAACAAATTCATGAAAACAAACACCAATACCTATGACACCATAGTAGTTGGAGCTGGAATGTCCGGAGGATGGGCAGCGAAGGAATTTAGTGAACAAGGATTTAAAACCCTATTGCTAGAGCGCGGTCCTAATGTAGAACACCTCAAGGACTATCCCACAACTCATATGCAACCCTGGGAATTCAAGCATCGAGGAAGACTGACCTCCGAGGAGATCAAAGAAAATCCAATTGCGAGCAGCTGCTATGCTTTTAGAGAAGACGCGAAACACTTTTTTGTCAAAGACAAAGAACATCCTTATGGTCAAGTAAAACCCTTCGATTGGATTCGAGGATATCAGGTAGGAGGAAAGTCCATTATGTGGGCAAGACAAGTTCAACGTTGGAGTCCATTTGATTTTGAAGGGCCTGCACGAGACGGATATGCTGTAGATTGGCCCATTCGGTATGAGGATTTAGCGGATTGGTACACCTATGTGGAGCGTTTTGTTGGGGTAAGTGGGAATAAAGACGGTTTAGACACTTTACCTGACGGAGATTTTTTAAAGCCATGGGAATCCAATGTAGTAGAGAACTATTTTAGTGAGCAGGTAAAAAAATATTATACAGACCGTCATGTTATATACGGGCGTTGTGCTCATTTGACCGAAAGCAAACCTATATATGTTGAACAAGGGAGGGGATTGTGTATGAGTCGTAGAATTTGTCAAAGGGGTTGTCCCCTTGGAGGCTATTTTAATGTGAACTCTACCCTAATTCCATGGGCTCTAAAAACAGGAAACTTGACACTAAGACCGAATGCGGTAGTCCATTCTATTCTCTATGATGAATCTTTAACCAAAGCGGTTGGTGTACGTGTTATTGATGCGCAGACAAAAACCTCAGAAGACTTTTATGCGAAAGTAATTTTTGTTACTGCTGCAACTTTAAACACCAATTTGATTTTATTGAACTCCAAATCAAATAGATTTCCTAATGGTTTGGGGAATGACAATGGGCTTCTTGGAAAATATATAGCCTTTCACAATTACCGAGCAACCATAAATGCAGATTATGACGGTTTTCCTGAGTTTACAACAGAAGGTGCAAAACCGACTTCACATTATGTACCTCGATTTAGAAATGTGTACAAACAAGAAACGGATTTTCTTCGTGGCTATGCTGCTGGATTTGGAGCAAGTCCAGCAAGAGAGACCAACAGAGAAGGGTTTGGAGATCAATTAAAATCGAATTTATTACAAACCAAAGAAAATGGACTTTGGAGAGTAAATTCCCATATGATGGGAGAAACCATTCCAAAAGAAACCAATCGGGTTACACTGGATCCGGAAAAGACCGATCAGTGGGGGATTCCTCAACTGAATATTGATGTGGATTATGATGAGAATGATGAGAAAATGATTCAGGACTTTTTTGAGCAATTCACTGAAATGTATTCTAAAGCAGGATTTACCAACATCAGGACAAACGATAATAACCGAAGACCAGGAAATGATATTCATGAAATGGGGGGTGTCCGCATGGGTAAAGATCCCAAAACATCCTTGTTGAATAAATGGAATCAACTCCATGAATGTCCCAATGTTTTCGTGACAGATGGTGCTTGTATGACTTCAACTTCTACACAAAATCCTTCACTGACATTTATGGCTCTTACCGCCCGAGCAGCAAATTATGCGATCAAACAAATGAAAAAGGGTGAAATCTAGTTTCAAACCCTCTTGATTTAGAATTTTAAAAAAAACTATTTTGTAAATAACAATTAACAACAACGTGTTGAATTATCGTATTTACTTGCATAATTTAGTTGAAAATATTCGTTTTGTATAAAATTTTCACAGCAAGTGATTTTGTTTACGACCTAAAAAAAAACATTTTTAAATGTAAACACTCCCTTCAATTATTCTTAACTGAATTTGATTTTTTGGCAATTTCAAAAGAAGTTTTGGAACTCCTCTCCAACGATATTTCTATAGATATTGTTATTTCATCGATTAACCAGAGAAAATCATTGAGAATGGTTAATCTATTTAACAGAATTGTTCAATCAGGAGGTTCTGTTTATTGGAATGAGGATGCTGATCTTTATCAAAACGAGGTCCATTTTATGATCTTAGACAAGACATTTGTAATTAATAAATCAGATTATTACGCAGGAGAATCACCCGAAGAAAAAATCAAATATTTAACAAATTTATTTGATGGATTTCGATTAAATGCTGAGGAAATTAAACTTAAAACTGGTGAAATTTCCATAAAACTGGAAGCAGACCAAACCTTTGTTACAAAAAACAACTACGTCAATATCATTTGGAAAGTTGAAAACGCACACAAAGTGACAATAAATAAGATCGGGGATGACGATCTCGAGCATCAGGGAGAGATGGAATTATTGATTAAAGAGGATACCATCCTTAGGCTTGAAGCTGAGAATAGAGAAAACAAACTTTCAAAACAATTGATAATAAAAGTATTGAAAAGTTCCTCTGTAGAAATTTCTGTGGAAGCATTAGATGATGAGATTGGAGAATATTTAATGCTAAAGGGGAGTGGATCTGAAAAAGATAATTACTACGCATTTAATATGCAGAAAATTAGAATTTCATGGTGCATAGAAACTATGGGTAATTTTTCTGAGAGCATATTAGGGCAACTTCCCCTAGAGGGGGAACATGAATTTTTCTTAACTCATAAAACTAATTTTCGCTTTAACTATGAATCCATATACGGAACTCAAAAAAACAGTATTGTTATCATTCCAGTAACAGAAAAAAAGGAAGAATTGGTAGATCAGCAGAAAGAAAGCCCCTCGAAGTTTAGTTTGGTTAAAGTTTTTAGTAGATTTAGGAAAAAATTAAGAGGATAGTTAAAAAATAATTTATTTAATATAATTATTAAAACATTAAATTGTATCCAATGCTTATCAACTAATGGAAACTAAAGAGGTCGGTTTTTTAGAAAATTTCTTTTTAAAGTGTTCTGGGGCAAGTATCCAAATAATTAACAGGTGCCCAGAATTTGAAAAGATCAAGTACGCCAGCATAGGCGCAACGATTTTTTTCACCTCTCTCTTAGCCTTTATTTCTTCCTTCTACGGTTTGTCTCAAATCTTTGATTCTTATTTTCTGATTTTTCCACTTGCCCTCTTTTGGGGTTTAATCATTTTTAATTTAGATCGATATATAGTCCAGAGTTTGAGATCGGGAGATTCGAAGTATCAAAATATGATTATTTCACTTCCTCGTCTTTTCTTGGCAATTTTGGTTGCGATTATTATCTCAAAACCTCTAGAGGTTAAGCTTTTTGAAGATGAAATAACGGCCTATCTCACGCAACAAAAAATCGAAAATATTTTTACAATTGAAGAGAAATACAAAAATGATTTAGTTACTCTGAATGAACAAAAAGTAAATTACGAAGCTGCTTTTGAAGAAAAACTAAAACTTCGAGAAAAATATTATGAAGATTACCGCTGCGAGTGCTCAGGAACTTGCGGTACAGGAGTTAGGGGAAGAGGAAGGGAATGTGAAGAACGCAAGTTAAAATACGATCGATATTCTTTGGAAATAGAAAAAGAAAGAGAAAAAAAAGAAGTTTTGATCGAAAGGATTTATAAAAGTGAAAGTGAATTGTGGGAAAAAGTAAATTCAGAAAAAGAGATTGTTCAAGCCAGTTTAAACAATGGTTTTTTTGATAAAGTTCGAGCTTTGAATGAGGTGGGGAATATCGCATCAATTTTTATCATGATGATTTTTATCTTGATTGAAACTGCTCCACTGCTTACTAAACTTCTCTCGAAAAAAGGTCCTTATGACAATTTAGTTATGCAGAGTGAGTTTGAGTTCGAAACCAATTTTTTAAAGATCAAAGATTTTAATCTCAATCAAAGAGAAAAAAACAACCAACTCAATAAAATATCAACCGAGTTAGAAAAAAAGTCTAAGGAATCTGAAATTAAAAATACCATGCGGGAAAAAGCGATACAGCGCTATGAAGAAATCCGTAGAGAAAATGATTCTGTGTTGAAGAATTAGGAAGATTATGCAAAAAACGATAGTGCTATTATGGGTTTGTATTGTATTCACTTCTTGTGGAGTCTCGCTTAAAGGGGTAGATTTCGCATTAGATAAAGACGTAGTAAAGATAGATCCATTGGCAAAGGGCACTGCTGAGTTTGCAATTTCTAGAATGGAAAGATTGGATTCAATTCAAATTTCAAAAGGAGAATATGCTCCAATGAAGACATTTTCTCAAGCCCAATATGATAGTTTGTACAGAGAATTACTCGATAAAAAAGAGATAATGCTGGACATTACCTTCAATCGATTTTACGATTTGTTACTTGCAAAAAATCTGAATGACACTACCTACCTCACAAACATCTACCTGAAAACCCCAAACGATGGTGCCCCTGTGAGTTATGAATATGATGTCAAAAGAAACGATTTAGTTTTTTATTCGATTGAAAATATGGGAAGGAATCGGATAGAAGAGGTTTCTATATTGGAAGGAGGGAGTTACCGATTTATTGAGCAAAAGTTTAAAGGAAAGGATTCGAAGCAAGGATCGATTAAAATCATGGATGACAACACCATGACTTTAAATGTAAGTAACGATGAGTTTTTTAAAAACAAAGGTTTTTTTGGATCTAAGCTAAAAATTAGTTTAAAAAAAGTCTCCCCAATTAAAATTAAATACGAAGAGGTTTTAGACAGCATACTGATTACAACCAAATCCATTGAAATCATTAAGGACACTTTATTCACTTCAAGTTATGATGAAGAACTTTTCTTGAAACCCATTCTTGATATTACCAAGACAAACAAAATCAGCATCCCTGTAAATATCGAAATTGAAGACAAGCAGTTAGTAGGCTGGGGGTACTGGATCGGACTTAACAAAAGCAATCAACTTCTTTGGATGGATGACCAGGATAATGAATTAAACCGATTTGCTTATCAAGAATTTTTTAACAAAGACGAGGCTATAGTTCTTGAAACCTCAGAGAATGAAAACATTAAACTGAAAATCAACAACATCAGTTTAGACACGCGTACGTTAAATTACGCCAACAACTATGCCTTTTACAGAACAGATGAAAAGATTCAGAAGACCAACAGGAAAGCTGAAATCGTCATTGAAAATTTATCAAGTGTATACACCTACACTATACAGTTGGGATTGGTATCCGTATTTTTTAAGGAACGAGAAGTGGAACTAGATAGAGAAAAATACCTAGTGAGGAAATATTTTAAATTATCGATAGTTGAGGATGAATAGAATTTCTAAAATAGTCGTTGCAGTACTGGTCTTAATTTCATTTTCGACTTTTGAGTCTTGTACGTATGTCAAAAAACTGGATTCAGGGATTCGAAAAACGTTCGGTTCTGTGAATCGATTTAAACGACAACAAACCTTGTATTCCAAAAGATTGGGATTAGAAAACACAGACAATTCAGATAGCCAAGAAGAGGAAGATGGCAGAATGAAAAGAAATCCAATTCAGCAAAAAAACATGATCAATGATTATGGCTATCTGTTTGAGGGGATAAATGGTTTTAGTCCCGGAGTCATCGTCAATTACAGTAACAAGGACAGCAGTTCTGATGTTTTTGAATATCAAGATGAAAAGTTCAAAACGATCGTCCCAACACGGGAAGTTTTTGGATGGCATCCCTATTGGATGGGAAAAAGCTGGGAGCAATATCCCTTTGAGCTTTTGTCTACAATATCATATTTCTCATACAATGTCAATTCGAAAACCGGGTTCAGTTCGAATCCTGAACAAATTGAAGATTGGAAAAAAACAGCACTCATCGATTCGGCAAAAGTTAAAAATACCCGAGTTCTTCTTACCGTCTCATTACAAGGGAGGTCCAACAACGATTATTTTTTAAGTAATGCATTGCTTTGGAATAATTTATATGGAGAGGTGTCTAAATTGCTTTTGGAGCGAGATGCAGACGGTATTGACATCAACTTTGAGGACATTCCTTTTTCAAAGAAAAATGAATTTGTCGATTTTGTAACGGGTTTTGAAAAGTTCTTAACAATACAATTTCAAAACAATAACAAAAAGGATCCTTACCTCTCCTTAACCTTACCAGCCCACAAAGACCGAGATAATTTTGATATTAAGGGATTAGATCCTTTTGTTGATTTATTTATAATAATGGGCTATGATTACAATAGCACTACCTCCCCAGATGCTGTGTCACCTCTTCAATCGGAGGGTATTTTCAGCTTGAAAAATACAGTTGATTATTTCAAGGAAATTAAAATTGACCTGAGTAAAACCATTCTAGCCCTCCCGTATTATGGAATACTTTGGAATATAAATCCTGCTGGAGAGGATAATTTTGAGGCTAATATAGAACGGAAACTGACCTACAGCGAAATAAAAAACAACTTCCTTAACAATAAAGATATTGGTGGAGAGGTAGAATTGGATCCCATTTCGATGAGTAAAGTTTACCGAGCTGCCTTTGAAGATAATTCCATTAAGGAAATACACTTTGACGATGCCTTCACTTTATCCAAAAAATACGATTTCGCGATGAATAACGGACTGAAAGGTGTCGGAATTTGGGCTTTGGGGTATGATAAAGGTAGTAACGAATTATGGGGATTGGTTGAAAATTACTTCTCTACAGATCGTGCAACTTTTAACGACCCCATAACGGAAGCAAATGGATTCCCTATCCGTTTTGCTAAAAGTCTAGTTCAACAAAAGCATGTTTTCATTGCAATCATCATCTATTTTGTATTGGCCTTAGTTACTGCTTTTGTTCTTCTCCTTTCCGATTGGAGAATACGCGATACCATAATAAAAAATAGCATTAATCAACTTATCGTCATTTTCATTGGTTTTGTCTTGTTGACTCCCTTGGTTGTTTTTGTGAAAGAACTTCTTGATCAAGGAGGCTTTTCTATCAAGTCCAGTTGGGAAATATACATCGGATTCTTTATCGGATTACTGGTGTTTTACCTTTCCACGAGATTAAAATGGAATAACGTCATTAAAAAACCATAAAAACCGAATCTAATGAGAGCAATTTTTTTAAGAGAGTTATTTTGGTTTGTACTAAGCTTTGTATTGTCTTTGGTTTTAGCTTTTTTCTTTCTAGAGGTATTAAACTTAACAGCATCAGGCAGATCACTAAAAAGAGTGGAGCAGGTATTTTCCGTTCAATTGTATTTGATTGGATGTGTGGTTTCATTTATAGCGATATATATTGTCAGGATTATTGTAATTGCATTAAAACGATTGGTCGAAATATAAATTATGATTCACAATATCATCACAGCGATAGCTGCTAAAGCAAATCAATACATTAAGAATAAACTATCTATCGATGATGATGTGGTCATTGTTAGAAGTCTTGTGGATATAAAAGGAAATATTAGCCAAGGAATCGAGAATAAGATTATAGTTTTTTTACTCAGTTTAGAGGAAGAGAAATTAGCTAAAAATGGAAATGGACTTAAATTGACAAATAACCCCCCCATAAATCTAAACATCAACATCATGTTTGCCTCGTATTTTACCGAAACGAATTATGTTGAATCTTTGCGATTTGTCTCTTTGATCATAGATTTTTTTCAAAGAAACCCAATCTTTAATTTTTCGAATACTCCTGGACTACCCCTAAACGTACCACGAGTCCATGTAGAAATTTACAATTTAAATATGCCCGATACAATGCGCCTTTGGGGTGCAATTGGCACAAAATACGTGCCTTCCTGTGCATACCGAATTAAACAAATCATCTTTGATAATGAAACGGTAATAGAAGATACACCGCCATTATTGGGAGGTAAAAATTAGGTGTTAGTTCGAATGGGATGGATTCTTAGTAGCATTTATACATTAAAAGGATGAAAGAAAACACATTGCATAATCAGATTAATTTTGTTTCAAACTACAAGAAAATTCTTGAGGTTACCGTAAATCATGAATACTTTAAGGATAAAAAATGCAACTCTTTTAACTTTCGTCCAAACTTTGATACGCTTAACTTATTTAAAAACTACGGGATACTTTTTAGGACCACTCCTACTGGATTTGTTTTAATTTCAAGTGGAGATATCCGCTTTACAAGCCCATCTTTTAATGGTCCTATTGAAGCGATTATTCAAATAACCAATACGGACCCCGTTTTTTCTAACTATACCGATCTTGCTCTAGAGAATGGAAATGAATTTATTTTTAAAAATGATTTTAAAGACGTGTATCTACATCAAAACGAATTTGCAGATGCTTCAGTTTTGAGTGCTCTGTCCGCAGATCAATTACTGACTGGGAAAATCGTTTTAAACTTGAATCAAAACAATGAATTTTTTGGGGAAGGCTCAGAAAAATCAACAGGAGTAGAAAAGTTTTATAAGATTAATTTTAAATCCAGAGAAGTTACCTTAAGATATAATTTTTACAGCAGTAAAGAAGATTTTGAATTTTCTAATTTTTATATAACTGATGCTGAAAGCACCAGTCAAATAAGTGAAACAACAAAACGAATTCTTGCTGGGGGAAGGGAAGTGTTTTGCATGGAACAACCGACACCAATAAAATTAGCCCAATTTACAGAATCCAACTATTTTCTTAAAAAAGAGGATGGTTTTTTGAATACATTTTCGATCCAATTGCCCCATCCAGACATCAAAAACGTATCATTTAATAATATTTATAGTAAATATTATTGCGATGTGTTTGTTTCATTGGATTAAATGATTACATTTAGTACTTAAACTATATCTAACTATAAATTTTAATTATGGCTTCTAATTTAGCAACCCCCGGGGTATATGTTGAAGAAAAAAGTTCATTCGGAACATCAGTTGTTCCCGTATCAACTGCAGTACCTGCTTTTGTAGGATATACACAGAAGGCTGCTAGAGGAACTAAATCTTTGACAAATAAACCGACTAGAATTTCAAACTTTGGAGAGTATGTAGAGCTGTTTGGTGGTGCACCAAATACACTTTTCACGATTACCCCTCCAGCAAAGAAAACAAAACCTAAAGCAGAGGGAGATGGACCAGCGGCTAATGCACCTAGTGCAGATACAGGCTCTGACAACTATACCCTTGAAATGGATTCCGCTACACGTTACTTAATGTACGACTCAATTAGGTTGTATTTCGTAAATGGTGGTTCAGACTGTTACATCGTTTCTGTTGGAAATTTTGAAAGTAAAGTATCTGCGAAAGATCTAAATGACATCGCAGTAGGAGGCGGTATTGCCTCACTTGAAAAATACACAGAGCCTACTATTTTGGTAGTCCCTGAAGCTACCTTGTTAAGTGAATCCGATTGTTATTCTATCCAAGCGACTATGTTGCAGCATTGTGGGTATAAAATGAAAAATCGTTTTGCTATCCTCGATGTATATGGGGGAGACGCTGAGCGGACTTTTGACAACGAGGATGTGGTAACTAAATTTAGAGAAGGAGTAGGTGCAAATTACCTTTCTTGGGGAGCAGCCTACTATCCTTCATTAAATACAACCATCGTGGGTTCATCTGAAATTGATTTCACACGGATTAAAAATGCTAAAGGGCTTATAGATGTGCTAAATGCAGAAGTAGATGATAATCTTGCAGCTGACAATATTTCTGCAGCAAGAGCACAAGGAATTAAAGCTGAAATAGCTAAAATCGCTACAACTACCGATTCAGATTTAGTGAAGTCACTTCAATCAACACTTAGTGTAATTAGTCCAAAACTGAATTCCATTTTGATTGATATTGCCGATGAGCTGAACACACTTCCTCCAAGTCCAGCGATGGCAGGTTTGTATTGTATGGTGGACAGTTCAGTGAATGTTGCCAAATCGCCAGCTAATTTGAGCTTAGGATCAGTAATATCACCAGCGGTTAACATTAACAATGAAAACCAAGAAGACTTGAATCTACCTTTAAATGGTAAGGCAGTAAATGCTATTCGAAGTTTTGCTGGAAAAGGCACGTTAGTTTGGGGAGCAAGAACTTTAGAAGGAAACTCGAAAGATTATCGTTATATCAGTGTTCGAAGAACCATGACCTTTATTGAGCAAAGCATTAAATTTGCAGCAGAATCCTATGTGTTTTCTCCAAATAATGCGACTACTTGGTCAAGCCTTCGTGCTACAGTATACAATTTCTTAAACAACCAATGGTCGTCTGGGATTCTTGTAGGTTCAACACCTCAAGACGCTTTCGATATACAAATTGGACTAGGGTCAACAATGACTTCTACAGACATCCTCGATGGAGTACTTAAAATGACTATTAAAGTAGCCATAGTAAGACCAGCTGAATTCATCGTAATTACGTTCGAACAACAGCAACAAAAATCATAAACGCAAAGTAATTTAAAATAAACATATTATGGCAACACCAACCGCAGGTACGGGAGCAGAACAAGATCAATATTGGCCTTTACCAAAGTTCTATTTCTCAGTTGACATAGGTGAATATACTGATTTACCTTTTCAAGAAGTAAGTGGACTTGATATCGAAACAGAAGCAATTGAATACAGACATGGAAATAGCCCAGCAATGAGTGCTATCAAAATGCCTGGAATGTTCAAATTCTCTGATGTTACACTCAAAAAAGGAGTATTCTCTACTGATAATGATTTTTACGATTGGATTTCTACCATCTCTCTAAATACATTTGAAAGAGTTACTGTCGTTATCAAACTATTAGATGAGAATGGTACTCCAGCAGTAACATGGACTCTTCTGAATGCTTTTCCTCTAAAAGTTACGCCCACAGACATGAACTCTCAATCCTCTGAAGCGGGAATTGAAACTATCGTTTTCGCCCACGAAGGATTGACAGCTACAGTGGACTAGACTTTTCTAGATAATAGTTAATACGCTCAAGAATTTTATTCGTTTGAAATTCTCTGAGCGTATTTTTTTGCATTAAAATTCCATTCCATTTCTTTACTTCAGAAATCATATTTAGCAACTTATCATTGGTAACATGCAGCAAGGCTTTTTCTGAAAACTTAAGAAGATAATAAGGGTCGCTGTATTCCTTAAAATTCAGCAACAATCCCTTTTCTTTTACTTGATTCAATTGAATTTCCAGTTCGCTTGTGTTGGATTCCCTTTGATTGTTACTCGGCTTTATAATAAAAATGATTTTTTGCTTGTTTTGACTCAATATTTGTCTTAGAAGGAATAGAATAGCTTCAATTTCTTTAGTATCATTTGTTTCTCTAAAATAGAAAAAGAGGTATTTCAGATGGCTTAGAGGTCTCTGATTTTCACTTTGTAAAATCCAATCAATAAGTTCAGCTGTAGTTTTGAGATTTTCTTCCTGAATATTTAATACTGGCAGGTTAATTCTCCCCTCACTAGGGGAGTTTTTAATTTTATCTAGTAACCTTTCAAATGTGATGGTTTCGTAATCATAGGAGTTGAGTTCCTTAATTTTTTTTGATTCAAACCACTGGATAGATTTTTTTTGAATTCCCTTTGCTAAAAGGAAGTGGAAAACAGCGGACGGGCTATTGGATAAATTTAGAATGAGATCATAAACAATTTCTCTCCGTTTCCAGCTTGTTTTTGGGCTTGGCTGTATTAAAACTTCATTAAACCACTCCATTTTAAATAAGAGGGTATCAGATTTAATTTCCTTTAGAAGGATTAAGTCAAACCGTACGTTTTCCTTTTCATTCTCCTTTGCAAGATGATGATATATCAAATTCAAAAGTACTTGCCCATCATATTGAGCTGAAGTTTTATGTATGAATAGAATTTTCAAGAATTGATAGAATTATAAAGGGTAAAACCAGAAGATCAGCTTCTATTTTTTTTCTTCGAAGAGCCTTTTAATTTCTTTAAATGTATTTGATAAGTCTAAATCCCAATAGACCAGGTTACCTACATGATCAGCCGTAATAAAATAATTGACCTTGTTGTATGAAAACGATTCTATGGCATTTCCATAGTTTTGATTTCCAAGACTAATTCGTACCGGGGTTTTGGCTTTGGTATTATTTATAGCATTAATAAAGCTTGATTCTTCAATTATAGTAATACTCCCATCGTTCGAGAGTGCATAGATGTTTTCTCCGTTGTATAACAGATCATGAATTCTGCTGTTATTTGCTCTTTTTGAACCGATAAACTCAAGTTTGTTTTTCTCAAAGCGGTATAAATAGACACTTCCTTCTGAAGTCCCAATCAATACTTTATCGGCATAAAACTCAATTTCAATAGCGGTTTCATTTTGCATTTTCAAGTACTCATTACTCAGTTTTGTTACAAGGTTATAATTGAGTAACCGAACGATCACATTACCCTGATTCGTTGCCATTAATACGGAATTCGCTAAGTCCGAGAAAGCCATACTGGTGATAAATTCCTCGTCTTCCAATTTGTCGATTGTAATTGTATTGATAAATTCCTTTTCACCATTATTGATTTTGGCTACATCTATTTCAATTAGAGATTTTTCAATTGTCGCATAGAGTTTATTGGTTTTTGAATTGTATTCTAAAAAACCAATTCCTTTAAAAAACTCTTTGTTGAATTCAGTCTTCAAAGCCCCGAATTTGTTTATGCTTTTTTTGAGAAGCTTTCCTGGTTTCCAGTCGTTGATCTGGAATATTCTCTGTTTCTCTTTATTTTTCAAGTTGACCAACCAAATTTCACTATTGTCTAGACCAACGGTTATGAAATTTTCAGTAAGGTATTCCAAGGCATTTATGGTGGCTGGGAATTCCGTGATGCGCTCAAGGGGTTGAATTCCTAGACTTATCGATTTGTCGCTAGAGTAGAGGATTCTGGATACTCCACCACTTGCGATTTTTCCATTCGCTGAGATATTGATTGCATTTAGGGGGAGTGTATTTTCCTTAATTAAATCGTATTTACCAATATTAGAATATTGATTTTCTCCATTTAGTTTTGCAACTAAATTTACGGAGATTTGTCTCAAATTATCATCGTCATAGTCTCTACCCAGATTTTCACCAAGAGCTTTTAATTCTTCATAGTAATCTATGGATTGCTTAGTTATTTTATTAAATATGATTTTATCATAGGTATTTAAGGTAGTATTGTTAAGGGTATAAAGCAAAAGGGATAAGGAGTCTTTGAGATCGATGAACCTTTGGGAGGCTTTCGCTTTTTGCGATTCAAATAAAGCTAAATTCATTAACCCATCGGCAGCGATACTGTCGTTAAATATTTTTTCTCTTTTGGCTTCAATGAGTTCGTTTTGTTTCTCATTTTGATTTTTTAGTTGAATCAATTTTTGTTGGGACATCAATTGACTTTGAGCTAATTCCAAACGCAATCGTTGTTCTTTTATACGTTCAGCATTACTTACACTGTCCTTTAGAATTAAAGCATTTAAATCATTATATAAAGAATCCACCTTCTCTTTTTCTTGACTGACAAGTGCTTTTTCTGCTTGAAGTTTTAAAGCTTGTTTATGTCTAACGGAATACAATATGCCAAGAAATACAAAAGCGAAACTGACCAGAGTATAGAGAATAGCTCGATTCCTCTTTTTGGATTTAATCAGATTTGTTTTGATTTCCTCCTCTTTTTTTAATTGTAAGGCATTGGCTTTTTTGCTTTTAGTTATGTATTCTGATGTTTTGTGGAAATCAAAAGAATATTTTTTTGACCATTCTTCACTTATTAAATCATCTTTAAGCCAGCTGACCGCAGTTTTTAATGACGTTGCTGTGAGTAAACTTTCCGCCGGATATTTACGAGCTTTGGTAAAATTTTCCTCATAAATCTCGTAATTTTCATCCTCGTTACTTTTCCATTTTAAAAGCCGATCCCATTTCAATATGGATTGATATTTTAAACAAAGGAGGTCATTTGAACTCAATTTCTTTTGTTGTTCAATGGGCAAACCTCTTATGATGCTTTTAAAAACATCTAAGGTGTCTCCGAAGGCTTCTTTTATTTTCTTTACTATTGCAGTAATTTCTTCAATATCAATTTTTAATAAATTAATATTATAGTCAATAGTTTGATAAAATAAAGTGGCATGATCAGGTTTGCCTGAGAAAAGACTTCGCATGAGCAGCTCAAAATTTCTTTTGTCAGTTTCGTCTAAATCTTCATAAAAAGATTCAGCATAATTCTCAAAAGTGATTTCAAAGCCACCAAATTCTTTGATTTTTTCGGCATCTAAATAAACAATTTCATTCGTCATAGTGCCACTATACGCTTCATATACCCTTTTGAGAAAGAATTGAATAGTCGTTAATACAGAGGGATTATCCTTCAATGCATCCGCCATTTGATCCAGGACTTCATCGGAAAATTGAATATTCTTTTTGTGTAGGGTGTTTTTACAAATTGCCTCAAGACCAGCACCTCCTAGGTGGGGCAAATTAAATTGGGTGTGATTTAAAATTTCTGTAAATCGATCATAGGAATTCAACTTACCAATAAATTCCGTGTCTATAGCGAGAATAAAATATATAGAAGCCTGCTTGTATCGCGAACTTCTATATACGAGATCAAATAAGAGATCATCGTTATTGGAATCTTCAGAGCTGAATAAATCTGGGTATTTAAATAAGTCTTCTAATTGATCAATTACGATTAAAAGATTCTTTTTTTCATAAATTTCTGATGCACCAAAAAGATCTATCAATCCGAGATCTCCCTTGTTTTCGAGTACAGATTTGTAATTTTGATGATCTGTATTTTTAGCTTTACTGTTGAGGTATAAAGATCCTGATTCCGAAAGGGCATAGCTTAAATTTTCAATTGGGGAGATTCCAGGTCTAAAATCACAGATCACCCAATCTTTTCCTGACTGTCCCATAAATCCCTTTCGAAGCTTTGGGAGTATGCCTGCATGAATGAGAGAACTCTTTCCCGTTCCGCTTTCACCGCATATCGTAACAAGTTTATAGCGCTTAAGAATACTCAAAGCATCTTCAACTTCTCGTTCTCTGGCGAAGAAAATATCTGATTCCGATTCCTTGTAAGGTCTTAAACCAGGAAAAGGAATTGTTTTGTTGCCCTCTTTAGTCATTCTATAAAAATAAAGGATATTTATGGATTATCAAACAGAGATTTTTAAGATTTATCCCTAATGCCCCCTTTTTTTTATTTTGTTTATTTGGATTAAAAAAACCCAAGTACATTTTGATACAAATTAAAAATATGTGATCTTGTAGTACTATATTTTTTTGATGGCAATTTCAAATTCTTTTAATCAATTCGGGAATTCCGGTTACCCAGCTTTAGGGTATCGATTTAATGTTACCTTTAATGGTATAGGCATTGCTGAAAGTTGTCCATTCCAAACGGTGTCCATGATATCGGTAAGCAATAAAAGTGTTTTAATCGCAGATGGTGGAGATAATACCAGGGAATACAAACTCCCAACAACCAATAAGTACAAGGATGTAAAACTTGTCCGTGGCCTTTTAAGTAATAATCTGGATCTTCTAAAATGGCTAGAAAACCTTGGAGTTGACGCTTCAGGTCGATTAAAACCTGCGATTGTAGTTATTGAATTACTTAATGCAAACAGTTCAAACGAATTAGTGACCGTTGATAAATGGTCGCTGTACGACTGTTTTCCTACCTCTTTTCTCCTGGGCGAAATGAATTCTCAAAAAAGTGCCGTCGTTCTAGAAACCATAACACTTGCTTATAGCAAATATGAAAGAGAGTCTGTAGGAGGACTTTTAAATTACCATTAGTTATGATTGAGATCCAGCAATTAATAGTCAAAGCCAAAATCAATAGTGGAGATTCTGAAGATCAAAATATCTTAGAAACCGTTGAATCTATTGTCAATAAACACGTTAAGTCCATGGGTGTTTTAAAAGAAAATGAAAAAAAAGAAATTATAGAAGAATGTACAAGAGCAGTGATGAATAAGATTGAATTCAATTCGAGAGCATGAGTGAAGTTTCAAAATTAAAAATTGTCGCATATAAAGACACGACTTCTACGGAACGTTTAGGGGAATATGTTATGCAATTAAATCCCATAGACATTTCTGTTGTCAGAACTGTAGAAGCGCCTGCGGAGTCTTCAAGTTCAGACGGAAGTTCTGCTACCGCTCAGACAGAAACTTTTAGACCCGCTAAGTACACATTTAAATTTACCCTTGACGATACAGGAGCCATAAGTCTTAATTTACCGAATTCTTCTGGGGTAGCAGACTCCATAAGTATGTTAGAGCAACTTACTGTAGTACCTAACGATGAAACTCACCAAAATCCCTACGTGTACCTTTACTGGGGAAATACCTTTCAGGATTCCTATTTCGGTCAGGTTACAGCCTTAAAATACGATTACAACTTTTTCAATATTTCCGGAAATCCCTTGCGAGCCATAGTTACTCTGACGATTACTGAAGTGAATGCAATAATCGATAGAACTTTTCAAAGTCCAGACATCACTAAAATGCCTGTTATCAAGGACAAGGACAACATAGTGAAACTAAGCATTGATAGTTATGATGATAAAAAATACTACATACGTATTGCTGAAATTAATAATCTATCCTCAATACGAGATTTGAAAAAGGGGAGTTCCGTTTTATTACCTCCGATTAAAAAATAAAGATGGCAATTACAACAAGTAAAAAATCCTTAGACAGTCTTTATAAAGCAGTTTCCGCTCAAGTAAAAATCAATGGAACTGTTTTAAGCAAAGACTTTGAAATTTTTAGGATTTCCACTTTTAAAGAAATTAATAAACTCAGTAGAGCAAAAATTCAAATTTTAGGGGGGGATCATACCAAAAATATTTTTACTGAAAGTGAAAATGCTGTTTTTGATTCGGGAAATGAAATTGAGATCAAATTTGCTTACGAGCAAAAACCTGTTTTAGTTTTTGAAGGGATTATTTTAAAACACTCAATATCAGTGAGCGAAGGCTATATGCGTAAAAAAACCAAAAGCCAGATCGTTATTGAATGTGTAGATAAGGCCATTTTTTTAAAGAATAGTCTCACTACTAAAGTGTTCAAGGACAAATCGGATCAACAAATCATTACAAATTTGATAAATAATGTTGAAGGGTTGACTTCTAGTATTGATCAGACAAGTTACGTTCATCCTGTTTTTCCCAAGTACAACATTGATGATTGGAGCTTTATACTCAAGAGAGCCAAATACAATGGGCTACTCGTTTTAAATTCAAATAATAAACTGACGATAAAAGACCCAACAGTAGAAACAATAACTCCTGAAGTAATGCTCACCAATGGAGGAGGAACTTTGAGCTTTGAGGCTCACTTAGATTCAGAAAATCAGTTTAATAAAATTCAATTGGAGAGCAGAGATTCCTTTAATGAGGAAGTTTTTACCAAAAGCGGAACAGAGCCCAATCAATTGGTTACCAACCTGAAGGATCAATCCAAGATTATTTCCAAGAATTCCAGTCCAGAAAAAGTGAATATAAACTTTGCGCAAGATGTCGATGCAAATGAATTAAAAGTTCTAGCGGATTCCATTACCAAAATCTCAAGACTTCAACGAATTTCAGGAAAAGCAAAGTTTAAGGGGGTTTTAGAAATCGACTTAGACAGTGTAGTAGCACTAAGCGGCTTTGGGAATCGATTTGACGGGAATGTATATGTTTCGGGGGTGTCACACGAGATAGACGAAGGGAGAATTTTTACTGAGATAAAATTTGGTTTAAGCCAAGATTTTTTTAATCCTCAAAATATTTTTGACAACGACGAACACGTCAATTCAATAAATGGTTTACAAGTGGGTAAGGTAGTTCAAATACATAATGACCCTCAAAATCAGTATCGAATTAAGGTTGAAATCCCAACTTTAAACGATCTAGGAGGAGGGATCTGGGCGAAATTGATGCATCCTTATACAGGGGATGGTGACGGGGGTTCGTTTTTTATACCTGAGGTAGGTTCCCAGGTAGTGATCTCCTTTGTTGGAAACGATTCAAGGCATCCTGTGGTGTTGGGAAGTCTTTATACAGATGCGTTCAGACCAGCCAAATCCATTAGCGAATCGAACAATTTAAAGAGCATCAAAACCAAAAGTAATTTGAGAATTCAATTTGATGATATTCAAAAAGAAATAAAAATAAGCACTCCTGCAGGAAATGAAATTAATTTAAATGAATCCATGAGTGATATCACCATTAAAGACATGAATTCGAATATGATTAAAACCTCTCCTCAAGGAATAGAATTGAAAAGTTTAGGGAGTGTAAAAATAGATGCTTTAGGTAGCATTAGTCTTAATGGAGTGATGGGGATCAGTGCAAGTTCAGTTGCGAATATTTCCTTATCAGGATTTAATATTTCAAACTCAGCAAAAGCAAACTTTTCAGCTAAAGCAACCTCGGGTTTAGATTTAAATTCAGCGGGGATAGCTGCATTAAAAGGTTCAATTGTTCAAATAAATTAATATGCCAGCAGCTGCTAGACAAACAGATTTTCATAGTTGCTCCATGGTGAGCACTTCGGTTCCTCCCACACCACATGTGGGTGGACCCATAACGCAAGGAATTCCTACAGTTTTAATCGGAGGCTTACCCGCGGCTACTGTAGGTTCGATGTGTATGTGTATTGGACCACCAGACACCATTTCCAAAGGTTCTAGCACCGTATTTATCGGAGGAATGCCAGCTGCTAGAATGGGAGATACTACAGCTCATGGGGGTTCTATCTCTGCAGGCTTGCCAACAGTTCAAATAGGAGGATAAGATGGATCAATCACAAGAAAAGTCATTTTTAGGCATAGGATGGGGGTTTCCTCCAACCTTTAATAAAGAACGTGCTGAAGTTGAGATGACTACAAAAGAAGAGGATATCAAACAGAGTCTTCAAATTTATTTTCACACAAAATTGGGAGAGCGAATTATGCGCCAAGATTTTGGTTGCATCATTCATGAACATTTATTCGATCGTTTGGATAAGTCTATTCTGGATGTGTTAACCTTTGAGTTAAAACAGAATATTGGGAACATTGAGCCAAGAATTTTTGTCGATGAATTGAATATTCGACCAATTGACCCTGAAGACGGGAGAATAGAAATCAATATTGTATATAAAATCATCTCGACAAATGTTCGAGATAATATTGTTTTCCCGTATTATTTAAATGAGGGTACTAACATAAAAAGAGACTAGACTTTGAAAAAGGAGTATTCAGACATTTTAGACCCCAACAACATTCTGATCGATGATCGGTCAATGTCTGATAGGATATTGTTGTTAAAAAAACTTGCATCTAGGTACACGTATTACAACAGAAAAAATCGTCCTGAAGGAGATTTTTCAAGCCTTTTAGAAACCGATGAAAGTTTTTTAATTGCTGAAATTTCAAAATTTGAAACCGCAGAAAAAGATCAAAAAAGACTCAATTTAATTTCCAATTTTGATCAAAGTTCTTCAAGTGAAACGAAAGAGGCAATTTTTATAGAATTTGTGGGAATTACAGCCCAGATGTTTAATTTCATCAACCATTGGTATACTGCTTCCAAAAAAAACAATTTATCTGAAAAAAGCAGTAAAATTGAATTGGAGCTAGAACGTGTCATTGAAAATAAGTTAGCCAACGGTTTTCTTCACTTTCGAAATTATTTGGATTTTTTCGAATCCAAAGGGCTAATTGAGAAAAACAGTGTTCTCAATTTGGAGGAATATCAATCCGTAATTTGGAAAACGCAATCCTCTAAAATAGACGATCCAATATTCGATTATGAAGACCGAGATGAATTGATAAGTAATTCATTTAAAAAAATAATTTTAATCTCCTCAGAGATTTTTGATTCTATTTATAACCTTGCCAACAGATCCCAAAGGATATTGGATGAATCCCTCTACAAAAACAACAATCACAAAGCACATATCGGATTGCTTTTCGCTTTTATTGAATTGATGCAACACGTTCAAAATGACATCAATACTTTTTCAAAAAAGCATTTGGATCTTTTTTATAAGACCATTTTAAAGCAAAATTTAATAGAAACCCAGGCAGTAAAAACATTTGTTACGATTGAAATTGACGAGAATAGCAATGAAATTGTTTTAAGTAATGACAATTTGCTGATCGCGGGTCAATATGATGACGGATCGGTAGTTCAATTAGAAATGCAGGACGAAATCAAACTCAACAATGTTAAAATTGCTGAGTTAATGACAATTTTTATCAGTCGAAATGCGGATTATGATTTCAACTCTAAATACCAACTGATTGCTTCCATTTACGAACGTAAAATTGCCAATTCGATAGCTGAAGTCAATTCTTTTAATTCCGATCAAAGCACCTTCTCAACTTTAGGAAGAGATCAAGATTCGTTGACACAAACAGAAATGACTATGCAAACTGCAGATGTAGGTTTTTTAATTTCATCCTCCATCTTAAAGCTAGAGCGAAGTGATCGTAAAATTAAGGTGGACTTTAATTTTTCGGTATCCTCCATCAATTACTTGTCAGACCTGATCATTGATATTTCAAACAATACAGAGCTGAATGAAGAAGAAGTCTTTTACAGAGTGTTTTCAAATGCGTTTACCATTCAATACACTACAGGTCAGGGGTGGAATACGATTGAAAGCTATGAGGTGATTTCACCTGAGGATTGGACATCAGCTACCATCTCTTTGATTTTAACTTTAAACAAACTGGATCCTGCTTTTGTCAATTTTGACAAAAGCATACATGGGTTAGAGATTACTGCGGTTCACCCTGTTTTACGAATAAGCCTCAATCAGTCGAATTTTTACAATTCCTATTCTTTTTTAAACACCTTAGAACTGATGAAAATTGACCTTGATGTAGAGGTTGAGAATTTGAAAAATCTAAAAATATATCGCGATGGACAACTTGTTGATATTAATTCAGAATTTGATTTACTCGGTCCATTAGCAAAATACGGTTCCAAAACCTACATCGGTTGTGAGGAGTTGTTTAATAAAAAAGTTAGTGAGTTTAGCTTGAGCTGGAATTATACCAACATTCCTCCAAAATGTAAAAACATCTCAGCGTATTATTCGGCATACAAACAGAGATACTCCAATAAGAGTTTCAAGTTAAAGTTAAATGCCCTTTCTGATTTTAACTATCACGAATCGGAATCTAGTCAATATACCTTCAACCTATTCGAATCCGATAAGGACAATACTCTTTTGAACACTCGAAGTGTTTCTTTTGATAACTTAGAAGATTTAAGAATTACTCCCAACTTTGATATTGATTCCAATTATTTAAAGGAGTTTTCTAATGATATTGAGACGGGTTTACTCAAACTCGAGTTGATTTCCCCATTGGATGGTTTTGGATTTGATATTTACCCAAAAATCTACGCAGATTCCTTGGCGGCAAAATATTCCAATAAAAAGGCTAAAAAAGGAGAGGGGGAAATTAATGAGCCGTTCTCACCCCAAATAAACAATTTACAGATTCGTTATAAAGCGAATACTTCTTTGGTTTTCAACGATGCTGATCGAGCTGAAAATGACCCATTAGAAAAGAACGAATTTTTCCAAATTTCTCCTTTTGGTATAGAGAAAACATTTTCAAAAAATTTGATTTCGAGCAAGCGTCTCTTTTATGATTTTATAAATGAAGGGGAATTGATTATCGGCTTGAGTAGTCAAAAAGTTTTTACTGGACTCAATTTACTTTTTGAAATCATTAAAAGCGAAAACAGTAATTACGAGTTTAGCAGAAAAATTAATTGGTATTATTCTTCTTTTGAAGGATGGAAAAAAATTGAAAAGGATCAAATTCTTTACGATGAAACTTTCAATTTAATGAAAACAGGAATTATTTCATTTCGATTTCCCAATGATTTTTCAAAGAGTAGTAAAATTTTAGATCAAGATAAATTTTACTTGAAAGCGTGTTCTGAGGACAAAGCAGATCAGTTCAGTCTGATTAAATCTATCGTGACCAATGCCATGGTTTGCAAAGAAGTAGTCACTCCAAATTCGAGCAATCGAGTCGAGAAATTAAAGGCGAAATCTGTTGAAGGTTTTGAAAAGAAAATACCAGGGGTATTGACTGTTTACCAGCCCTTTGATTCGGCTACCTTTAAAGTTAAAGAGAGTGAAAATGATTTTTATTTACGAGTGAGTCAGTTGTTGAGACACAAAAATCGTCCCGTGACGAAATGGGATATTGAAAAGTTTATTCTAAATAAGTTTGATTGGCTTTCACACGTAAATTGTGTTCACGAGAGTAAATCCAATGAGAAAACAAAGCTCAAAATCCTCTGTCTTAAAAAAATCGAGAGCTTCCAAAATATTGATGAAATCAAACTCAGTATGGCAGAGATGAATCAGATTAAAGAAACTCTTAATGAATTCATTTCTCCTTTTTCCGAAATAGAATTAGTCAATCCTATTTTTGAAGACATCTGGATAAAATGCAAGTTGCGTTTTAGAGATATTTCCACAGGAAAAGGATATGATCAGCTCAACAAGGACCTCCTCAATTTTATTTGTAATTGGAGGGTTGAGATTGGCGGAAGATACCCTGAATTAAATACGAAAATCAAAAAATTCGATGTCATTAAGTTCATCAAAGAAAGAAAATACATTGCTTTTGTTACGGGAATTTCAATTGTACACTTTAAGCAACATTTAGATGGGTCAATTTATGCTTATGATACCGCCACTAGCAACGATACTTCTGAATTTATTGAATGCGGAACGAAGAGATCCATTTTTGTTCCGAGAAACAGTCATAAAATAGAATTACTTTCTAAAGACGAATACCATGCACCAGAGCCCACAAACTTCAGTGAGTTGGGAATAAACAAATCCTTTGTTATTGTTAAGCGACATGAGGAAAAGTTGATTGAGAGCAGTTTTGTAGACAATAAACTGGTCGACAATACTAACAATTTACAATTTGAGTTAAAAATTTAAATTATGGGAATCAAGAATAGAGAAACCTTAAAAAATTATTTTAAAAAAGGGGGGTTAGCAACAGAAAAGCAATTCATTGATTTAATCGAATCCTCAATGAATATTATTGATGACGGATTATCAATGAAGCCTTCTACAGGACTGAAGATCAATCCCTTGGGGGAATCTACAAAACTCATCTCCTTTTTTAGGAAGAATTCTCAAAAAGAACCAGAATTTTCAATTGACATCAACAGTCAAACGGAAGGGCTTTCCATACATGGTGAACGAGACAATTCCATTGTAAAAATAAAGAAAGATGGAAAAGTAGGAATTAACACTTTAGATCCTCATTACGATTTAGAAGTTGGTGGCACTCTAGGAATAAAGACTCGTGTGGGGACTTATAAAAAGGGATCTGTTCCTGCAGATGGAAAATGGCATGCGATACTTTCAGACTTAGACGGGATTTCAGCTTATGAAATTACTGCTGTTTCCAAAGGAAAAAAAAATACAGGGCATTATTGTGTCTCCCATGCCATAGCGCTTTCCACTTTTGGCGGGAGAGGGTCTAAATCCAAAATAAACAATACCACGGCACATTACGGTAGTTTTAGAGATAAGATTGTCTATAAATGGACGGGATCCCTACACAATTACAGTTTGATGATAAAAACAAGAAGAGATTATGGAGAAAATCCAGATTCGAATTCCCCTTTCTCTATCAATTTTAACATAACCAGTTTATTAGATCAATAGGAGTGTCAAAGCCAAAATTCATAGTACCTGAAAATTATCAAACCAAAAGTCAACGGTATGACGAACTTTTGGCTGAAGGAATAGAGCTCATTCAAAAATTTTCAGGAAATCAATGGACGGACTATAACTTCCATGATCCAGGAATCACGTTTTTGGAACAGATATGCTTTGCTATTACAGACTTGGGCTACAAATCCAACTTTCCTGTAGAAGATATCCTTTTTATAGGTCAAGATAAATTTGATCTAGAAAAACACAATTTACTTTTTCCACCTCATACAATTCTTCCTAGTAATCCAATTACTTCTAACGATTTGAGGAAGCTTATCATCGATAAAATAGATGCCGTACAGAATGCTTGGGTTTATCCAGACAAGGATAATTTGCAAAATATTTCTGGACTCCTAAAGGTTAAAGTTCAATTAAACGACACCTTAGACGAAAAAACGCTTGCTAAGACCCTTCAAGAAGTGGATGGTCTATTAATGCAACATCGGTCATTAGGAACAGATTTTAATAAAGCAGAGCCCTTAAAAAAAGACGAAATTAGGTTTGAATGTGATATTAGCCTAGACTCTTTTGCTGTTGGGGAACAAGTGCTTGCTCATATGTATAAAAATATTGAAGAAAGCATTAGTAATAAACCCATTTTTCACGATTTCAAAGAAATGGAGGAGGAGGGCTATAAAGTGGAGGATCTGTTCTCAGGGACGTATACTGAAAAGGGGTTTTTAAAGGACTTCAATTTCAATGAAAAGACCAATGAAATATATATTTCAGAAATAAAGGAAAGTATTTATGGAGTAGAAGGAGTTCTTGGAATTGAGAATTTAGTCTTTTTTAAGAATGGCATTAAAATCTTTGATGATTACATATCCTTTGATAAGGATTCCTATCCGAGCCTAATTAAGTTAGGAGACGATTTTTATGAAGACGATAACGAGGGAATCCGTTTTAGTAGAAACGAGTCTTACTATAAGATAGATAAGATAATTTTTAGACAGATTTACGATTCCCTTGTGGTTGAAAGCAAGCAGTTTTATCGTCAAAAATTGAAAAACAACTTAAATGCATTCAAAGGGCGTTTTAGCAAGGAACAATTTGAAAAGTATTATTCATTGATGAGGGAATTACCCTCACTTTATGGACTCAAAGAGGATGAACTTCCCTCGAAATCAACAAATTTAAGAAAGGCTCAAGTCAATCAGTTGAGAGCTTATTTATTGCTCTTTGATCAAATAATGGCGAATCATGTCAGTCAGCTTGCCCACGTGAGAGATTTGTTTTCAGTAGCCAAAGAAACAAACAGAACACTTTATGAAAAAATCCCAACGGATGTTCCAAATTTAGATACCATTGTTGGCGATGATATTTCAGCTTATGAAGACCATCTAAAAACCTCCTTAGAGACGAAGGTTGAGTTTTATGAAAGAAAAAACAAAATAGTAAATCACTTACTGGCTCGTTTTGGAGAAACTTTTGACACAACTTTACTGGGAAAAATATACAAGCTACAAAACGAAAATTGTACGGAAGAGGAGATGAATTCCTATAAGTTAAACGCAAAAATCAGATATGCGAATAACATCGTGGAATTAGGGTATGAAAGAAGTCAAAGTTCCGATTATACCAAAACGAGAACTACAGATTTGAATCTATCTGGAATAGAAAAGCGACTTAAATTAAAATTAGGGTTGCCTAGCTCGATTCCTGATTCAATACTGAAGCCTTTTTTAAGTGAGTCTCGCTTGAGTGAATCTGAGCTTACATGGCGGAAAAAGACCATTCAAATTGAAAACGGACCTGCACTTGAAGTATTATCCCTTCCTCAAAAGGCCTATGCAGACTTAAAATTACATTTTTACCTAAACAACATTAGTTCCTTTAAGTATTTGTTTGTAAATGGATTAAAAAGGAAAAACTACAAAATTGTAAAAACCAAAGAAAATTATCTATTGCTCTATAACGGGATAGATGGATTTCAGCCTGCGGTACTCTTTCAATCCAAAGAAAGAGCGAATTGCGAAAATAACATTGATTTAGCTCTTGCTAAAATCAAAGATTTTAATGAAAAATGTGAGGGTTTTTACCTCGTTGAAAACATTCTTTTACGCCCAGTGTCAAGTAAAGATTATACCCTTTTCTTTTACGACGAAAAGGAGAAAAAATACATGGAGAGTTATTTTCAATCTGACATTGAAAATCTCAGGGATTTAAAAAGAGATTTTTCAATTCTTGCAACAGACAAAAAGAATTACAACGTAGAGAAAAAAATAAATTCTAAAAATTACCAAATCATTATTTATGACATTTTAAACAAACCCTTGTTTAAAAGCTGTAATTCATTTAAATCTGAAACTGATGCTAAGATTGAGATCCCTCAAATGATTCAATTCTACAAGAAAGTCAATTTGGAAGGAACTCTTGAAGAGTATAGCAAAATAGTAGTTGTCAATGATCTTTCAAATAAATTTCCAGACGACTTCAATTTCTCAAACCACATTAATTTTATTTTTCCAGATTGGCCTTTTCGTTTTCAAAACAAAGAATTCAGAACATTCATCAAAGAAATCATTGAGGAATATATATCTGCTCATTTGACTTATGACCTCTTCTTTTTAAATATTGATCAAATGAATCAATTTGAACAATCATTTTTAAAATGGGAAAAATTAAAAAATACGAAAAGAGAGGATCAAATAGATTCAAAATCCTTACAACTTATCCAGTTGCTTATGCAATATAAAAAGGATGGGAAATAGGGATATCTTGATTCGCCAGGTCGTCTTTGATTTGGAAATAGATTCACAAGAAAAGTTTCAATCCTACTCGGAGGCCGTTTCTCTTTTTGTTCGAGAACGACTGACCAAACTGCTGAATACACTATCGATTCAATTAGAAATAGAGGAAAACATGACTTTAGATACGATTGAAATTAGCATTGAAAATATCGATATTAACAATTTGGAATTGATCGAAGAGGAGTTGATCGAGCAAATTACCCTTCATATAGCTAAAAACAAAACGAACAATAAAACAAGAGGCGTGATTGGAAATGATCCCCTAACCCTCTTAGAACTTTTCCAGTTTATTGCCGACTACGGTTTTTTACCGTGGAGTTTTAAAACTAAAGAAAAAGTGAACGTTTTTTTTGAGAGCGAACTCACTTCATTGCAAAAGAAAACGAGTTATTTAAATACCCTTCTTAAAAAGCCGACAGGCTATACTCGTATAATGAATATTTTGGAGGTCGAGAATCAGAAAAAGCTTCTTAAAGTAGTTTTACATCCTAACTATAAAACGTTTGAAAGTGTAATAAACACCATTGATCGCATTTACAATGCAAGGGGACTCAATATGGATCACACCAGTTACAATAAGATCGTATTTAATATACTGGGACAGTTTATAGACAAGGCCAAACTTGAGACTGTAATAAGTGAGAGTATTGCTGCAATTAGAAAAGAATTTCCAATAGGAAGGAATGAATTTAAGCCCTTTTTGAAGTTAAATAAAACCCTTGATTCAAAACAAAAATCTCTGGTTAACAATCTACAGGGAGAGATAATTTTCAATAAAAAGCATCTTCAGCAACTGCAGTCCATTTTTTTAACATTGGAAAAGCAGAAGGGTTTAAAAGAAACCCTTGAGAAAACAGATTTTGTTTCTTCATTCACTTCTTCAAATCGGATTCAAAAAAATGAGCTCCTAAAATCGGTTTCTCAAATCAGTCTTTTTTATCAAAAAGCACATAACATCAGCGAATTGGTAATTGTACAGAAACTGATAGACTATTTATCCCAAACAGGGAAGCGAACCCGATTTGAAACGCTACTCCTCTTGATTTTAGGAGAGTCCGTTTTTACCTTAGAAAAGTATAAACGGATCAGGAATGAGCAATTATTTCGTAAAATTATCAGAAAAGTTTACCCGTCTTCCTACCAAAAATATAGGGAAGTTGTGGAAAAAATACTTCTACTTTTCCCACTTCAACAGCAATTAAAAAAAGAAAATACTGTTCGAGGTTTCTTACTTGGTGCTTTGATTAGCCAAAAACCAACTTCAGAGCCCTCAATACTATTTTTAGAGATTCTCAAAGCCCTGAATCAATCGGACCCTACACTAGTGCCTATTCAGAAAGACAAATTGAATAACGCGACGATTGTGAAATTGTATGAGCGTATTGAGATAAAAAAAAGAAAGTCGAAAAAGTGGGAGGAGACTCATCCCAATTATTTTGATTTTGTCTTAAATCTCAATAATGAGTTAATACAAGAAGAATCTCCATTGGAATTCAAAAAACCTACCTTATTTGTCAGTAGTAAAGATATTTTAAAAAGCACTAGATCATTAATTGAATTTCTCAAAGTGTATAAAGCTCATGAAGAGGTCTTAAGTAGTTTTTCAAAAATAAGTTTACAGTCCGCAACGGAAAAGGCGTTTAAATCCCTATTAAAAACAAGCTTTCATCATTGGGTCGAGGTTGAGGAAGCTTTAATCGCTGTGCAAAATCAGATTCATTTTTCTGAATTGGATTCTAAACAATTCCAATCAGTTTTGCGATATCACTTCATTCAATCACTTATTGGAGAAACCAGTTCTTCCGCACTTTTCCTGGGTGAATTCACTTATAATTTTTTGATCTTTATAGATAGAGATTCCAATTTATATTTCAATAAACTCAAAGAATATTACCCAGCAAACTCACAAGAGTATACCAAAGACATTCTCCTTGGGTTTAGAGCATTTGTAGATACCAATCCCTTGGAGGAACTTCCGCAAAAAAGAAAAACAAGCATTACTTATCAAGATGTTTATTTCTATTTTTTAAAAAACAATAAACTTCCAGATTGGGCTTCATATAATCAAATAGACGATTTTGAAATTGTCAACTTTATTGACCTATTGGTAAGTAAAAAGGATTTCGTCTTTCTAGAAAAGCTTTTTAAAGATCAATCCATAAAAAAAAACCTACTCCACTTTCTCAAAGATCAGAACAAAGCTTATTTCCATCGTCTGCTTCAAGTTTTGACAAAATCAGACGATTCAATTCCCTTAAGCTTTTTGTATAAAGCATTGACCCAAACAACAAACGTATTAAAAAATGCTCCCTTTTTGCTATTTGAAAAAATTATCCAAAACCAGCTTTGGGAAATAAAAAGCAAATTTGTTTTGGAGTTGCAATTGAAAGTACTAGTTAATGAACTCAATCCAGCATTGCTAAACCTTTTGAAAGAAAAAGGGGAAGATATTCTGAAAGGGGAGCGAATTGAAAAAAAGCTTGGTAGGAGCAGCGATCCTCAAAGTTTTTTGTCATGGGTCAACGTCATTATCGATTTAGAAGCGAATGGTAACCTCAAGCAAATTGAAGATAAAATTGATTTAGACTATTTGAAACCCTACCGGAAAGAAACTTCTGTATTTGCATTGAAGGACTTTCAAAATCTACTCAATAGAAATATTGACTTCGAGAATCTGCGCCTTTTTTTAAATGAGAACCCTGAATCGACCCTACAATTCCTGCTTACCCGCAGTTCGGATATTTTTAAATCCAGTTTTTTAAAGCAACTTTTCAGCCAAGAATTGATTCTTAATTCTCTGTATTCTAGTTTCTCAGAGGAAACAGCTCTAGTTAAAGATTTAACACTCTTTTTTGATGAAATTGCAAAGTTCTCAACTAAAGACAAGCTGTTTTATGCCAGTGTAGAGTTTCTTTTAGTCCATTTTATTCAAGAAAAGAAAAGTAAAAGTTTGGTAATTCCAAGTTTACTGGACTTGGTAAAAACAATTGAGCCGAAAAAAAGGTCGGTACTCATTGAAAAATTGAAAATAAAAAAAGAGGAATCTCAAAGGAAAACATTTGAAGAATCTATGTTGGTTTTCGACTTAACAAAATCAGAGACTAGTTTTAGTATTTTAAAATATTATATAGAGTTCGGGACCAATACAGTTGACTTTTATGATTTAACAAAGGCAGAATATTTGGATTTTATAAAACAACAAAATCCATTGCTTGTTAAAAAATACCTGTATCGATGGGCGCAATCCGAAAGTTCAAAGAGACGAGTTGTTGAACTCTTTGAAAAAGAGGAGGACACCAAGTTATTGGTGAATTTTGTTCACCCAAGATTATGGAAATTACTTCAAGAGCTTCCAGACCTTTTCAATTTAATTTTTTCTGGGAGAAGCCTTCCCTATAAGTTTAGTTTAAACGATAAAGAATTCAAAAATGCCCTTTTGACTTTTTGGAGTAAGAATAAATTTAAGCCGGATCCCCACGAATTGATTACCTCTTTTATACGCCAATACTTAACCCAAACGAATACTTCAATCGATGTTTTTCTAACTCAACTCAACACGATTGTTTGGGATGCTAAGAAAGAAATTTCCATTGTAGAAATACGCAGCTTCCTTGATCAAGCCACAAAAAGGAAAAAGCCAAGTCCCATAGAACTACTCGATGAGAATAAATTAATGAAAGAAGAACTTACCTCTGGGGTCAGTATTCAAAATGCAGGCTTAGTGATTGCTTGGCCATTCCTGAATATATTGTTTTCGAAACTTGGATTGTTGGAAAAGGGTCAATTCAAAGATGAAAACGCAATGCAAAAAGGAATCGTAGCAACGCAGTTTCTTGTTAGTGGGAAAAACGAATATGAGGAAACCGATCTTATCTTAAATAAGATCTTATGTGGCGCTGAAATTGATTTTTATGTTGATCCCAACCTGGTTTTGGATGAAATTGAAGTAGGGATATGTGAAATGGCACTCAAAACAATCGTGGGTCAATGGGGGAAGGTTAAAAGTGTAGAAACATTGAGAACCTATTTCTTGATTAGGAATGGAGTACTTAAATACGATGAAAATCAAAGTGTCAATTTGCATATAGAAAAAGAAACTCCTGATATTTTGTTGAAATTTTTACCTTGGAATCTTTCCGTAATTAAGACAAGTATAATGATGACCAAAATAGTAATCCATTGGAAATTCAATTGATGATGAATATAGATACGACTGAAATAAATAAAAACGCAACAACGTATTCCAATGAAATCCATTGGTTGAATACGATAATTGATGCAAGGTTTAAACAACATTTTTCTAATGAGGGCATTCAAGAAAATGAATTTAACCCACCCAATCTTACAGAAGATCAAAGCAAGTATGCTTTATGGGTAAAAAAACTAGAGTTAGGTCATTTTGAGCGTCTTGTAGTTATTGCTGCTTTGGCGTACAGTTATTCCTCCAATGTGTTTGATAAATTTTTGATTAAAAATAAAGGGTTGGATAAGCGTTTTACTGAGTTTGGAGGTAAAATTGACGATAAAAATTCAAGGTTCATTCCCACTTTAGAAACCCTCACTTTTCTTTTTTATGGAAATGAGGTAGAAGCAAAATTTCAAGCTCAAAATTTATATAATGAGCATCATGTTTTTAACAGAAATGGGATCATTAATTTGAGTGCGAAAAGTGAAAATGACTCCATACTTTCTAGGACACTTAGCCTCACTGAAGAAGTAGTTCAGCAGCTCACCTTGGGGGTTGAATTTAAACCTGATTTTAGCAACGATTTTCCCGCCAAACTGATCCATACAGAGATGAATTGGGAAGATCTTGTTTTGAATCCTGTAGTGATGGATGAAATTCAAAACATCAATACTTGGTTGCTGCATAAAGACGAGATTACAGAGAATAAAATCCTTAGTAAAAAACTAAACAAAGGATACAAATGTCTATTCTATGGACCTCCAGGGACAGGAAAAACGCTTTCCACCGCTTTAATTGGAAAAAAAAACAAAAAAGATGTTTACCGGATCGATTTGTCTCAAATCGTTTCTAAATATGTAGGGGAGACAGAAAAAAATCTGGCAAAGATTTTCAATATCGCTGAAAACAAGGATTGGATTTTGTTTTTTGATGAGGCCGAATCTTTATTCTCAAAACGAACCTCAGTGAATGATTCCAAAGACAAATTTGCAAATCAACAAACTGCCTATCTACTCCAACGTGTAGAAGAGTATAAGGGACTGATTATTCTAGCAACCAATTTAAAACCTAATATCGATATTGCTTTTTCAAGACGAATCCAGTCAATTATTAATTTTTCAATGCCTGATATAAGGGAACGCAAAATTTTATGGACCAATTTTTTAGCAGACCTGTCCGATATCGATGAAACTACTATAGGACGCTTAGCAAAAGAATATCCACTCAGTGGAGGAAGTATAAAAAATGTGATTCAATCTGCATGGTTGTTGGCAAAGAGAAACCAGAGTGAAATTACTGAGAAAGAAATCATACAAGGGATTCGTCGGGAATTGATTAAGGACGGAAAATCCATTGATTCTATTTAGTAAAGCTTTATATTAGTGTGATTTATATTTACTATATAATTGGAAGAAGAGAACGAAGATAATATCGAAGAGCAAAAAGAGGAAAACCCCTCCAAAGGTGTAAGCCTGTCCAAAGAAGTATTAGGACATAAGGTTGATATTCAAGGGCAAGAGGTTGAAGGTTCAGTTGCCGGGGTAAAAGCCACGATAACGGGACCAGGAGATTCTTATGTCATTGAGGCGAGTCTCAGCCGACAAGATGATGGAATTCTGATTTCTGGTCAAGGTACCTATACGAACGGACCGCTTGAAGGTCAACTTTCAGCTTCGATTTCTACCGATGAAAACTACATCCCCGACCCAAGTACATTAAATGTTGGAGGTGGGGTAAAAGTTAGCAATGAAATTTCAGGTATCCTTATTGAGCTTGCAGGAACTATGGAAAACGGTTCCCTTGCAAGTCTTTCTGGGACTATTCAAGGACCTCAAGGGGCCTATTATATCAATGCATCTGTAGTAGATAACGGGGATACGTATCAAATAACGGGTGAGGGTGTTTTTGCTGCTGGTCCAGTTCAAGGAGCTATTCAAGCTCAAATATTGACAGACAAATCCTTTAATATTGATCCCTCCTCTCTAAATATTGGGGGATCCGTAAACATTGAAAAAGAACTTGTAGGCGTTACGGTCAAACTTTCGGGTGTCATGGAGTCAGGTTCAATGTCCAGTCTCTCTGGAACTATTGAAGGCCCCGATGGAGCATTTGTTATTAATGCATCAGTAGTTGACAATGGAGGCTCCTATACCATTTCCGGTTCTGGTGCTTATTTGATGGGTCCATTACAAGGAAGTTTAAACGCTGAAATACAAACAGATCCTTCTTTTAATATAGATCCTTCTTCTCTGAATATAGGAGGTGATGTAGCGCTGAGTCAAGAGATAGCTGGAAATCAAATAGACCTTGCAGGAGCGGTAGCCAATGGATCACTTTCCTCTTTAATGGGGTCAATTCAAGGTCCAAGTCAGGCCTATTTTCTGAATGTTTCTGTTGTAGACAACGGAGGAACTTATACTATAACAGGGGGGGGTGCTTTCAGTGCCGGACCAATTCAAGGAAACCTTAATGCACAAATAGATACAGATGCAGCCTTTACTATCGATCCTTCTTACTTTAATGTTAGTGGAGATGCAGCCGTAGATACTGAAGTTGCAGGGTTTAAAATAAATCTTGCGGGTGCTGTTGAAGAAGGATCGTTAAAAAGTTTAGTTGGAATTATTGAGGGTCCTGGCGGAGCTTTCCTGATCAACGTATCGGTTATCGATAATGGAGGAACATATACCATTACAGGAGAAGGTGCTTTTGCAGTAGGTCCTGTTCAAGGAAACTTAAGTGCTCAAATCGAAACGGATGGCTCCTTTAATATAGATCCAGCCTCCTTCAATGTCAGCGGTGATGCTACTGTAGATACCGAACTCATGGGGATTAAGATCAACATGACTGGGGCAGTTGAAAATGGATCTTTAGCTAGTTTAGTTGGTGTAATAATTGGACCCAATGATTTCTTTACAGTCAATGCAGCAGTAGAAGACACCGGAGATCAGTACAAAGTTATCGGTGATGGGGTATTTACAGCCGGACCCGTAGTTGGGAATGTTCATGGTGAAATTTTCACAGACAAAAGTTTTATTCCAGATTTGGGATCGATCATCTTATCGGGTGATGCTACTGTAGATACCGAGCTTGCCGGGAATCAAATCAATATGTCTGGTGTTATGGAAGCCGGATCCTTGCAAAGTTTAGAAGGTACGATCAACGGTCCAAATGGAATGTACCTACTTACAGCCTCCGTAACGGATAATGGAGACACCTATTCCATACAAGGGGGTGGCGCTTTTAGTGCAGGCCCAATAGAAGGGAATGTAGCAGGTGAAATTCAAACCGATAAAAACTTTAATCCAGATTTCAATTCTCTTCAAATTAGTGGTGATGCCCTTGTTGATACCGACTTAGCTGGGAATCATATCAATATGGCAGGATTGATGGAGAACGGCTCGCTCCAAAGTCTTGTAGGATCCATAGAAGGACCAAACGGACTTTATATGTTGTCCGTATCGGTTGTTAATAATGGGGACGGTTATACCATCACGGGGGGAGGAAACTTCGCTATGGGACCTGTAGAAGGAGAAGTTTCAGGTGAAATACAAACCGACCCCAATTTCAATCCCTTTTTTGATACTTTAAATGTCAGTGGTGAAGCGAATGTAGATACTGAAACTGCTGGTCATCATATAGTGATGAAAGGGGTTATGGTCAATGGCTCTTTAGCAAGTTTGGTAGGAACTATTGAAGGACCAAACGGTCTATATGTCATCAATGCCTCTGTTGTTGACAATGGAAGTGGATATACCCTAACAGGTGAAGGCGCTTTTGCCAACGGACCCATTCAAGGATCGGTGCATGGGACGATTAATACCGACCCAAATTTTGCTCCAGATTTCTCGAGTCTCAATATGGGAGGTCAGGCAAGTATAAATACAGAAGTAGCTGGAAACAAAGTTAATGTTAATGCCGAGGTAAATAACGGTTACCTAGAAAGTATTGCTGGAACAGTAGAAGGTCCCGGAGGATTGTATAAAATAAGTGCAAAGGGCGTACGTGAAGGGGATCAAGGCTATGATATTGAAGCTGCAGGTGCTTTTACATTCTTTGATGAAAAATTCTCTATCGAACCCCCGCCAATTCTTTTGCCTGCAGGAGTTCCTGGGGTATATATAGAGATTAGTAGTGATATAACATTTGGTGCCAAAGCCTCAGCCGATATGGTTACTGGCTTTAAAACCAATCCTCATTTTGTCCCTGATTTTTCAACTTTTGAAGTGCGGTCTGCAACCTTGCTAGGCCATGGAGAGGTTGCCGTGAGTATTTTTGGAGGGATTAGCGTTGGCTTGCCCTTTGCTAAAGTTTCTGCAGGAATCAAAGCGAGATTAAAGGGGGTGATTGACGCCATGTTGAACCTGACCGCTGACGCCAAGGGATTGAAGGTTAGTGGGTCACTTTATGCAGCACTCTTAGGAGCCCTTTTTGCTTCAGTACGATTAAAGTTTTTATTCTTTAAAAAAGAATTTGACTTCAAAATTATTGAGGGAAAAGTAGCTTCCTTGGAAAAAGAATTTGGTCCAACAGATTTTACTTTTGCTAATGTTTTAAAAGGATTTCAATTTGGAACAGAGGACATCTCTATTCCAGGAAAAGATATGAAAGCTAAACCTCCAGATCCTAAGGATACTGCTGGGGATAGCGACAAAGAGTTGGAGGAAGCCAAAGCAGCTGATGATGATTCTAAAAAAGAAAAAGAAGATACAGTTCAAGGGAAATTTGCAGGATCACCCACTCTAGGAAATGGTTCACCCATTCAAAAAAAGAACGAGGGTGGAGACCTCCCCAGTAACTTAAAGACAGGGGTAGAAAAACTTTCAGGACAAGATATGTCTGACGTTTCGGTTCATAAAAATTCGGACAAACCCGCTCAACTCAATGCGCATGCCTATGCTCAAGGATCGGATATTCATTTAGGACCAGGTCAAGAAAAACACCTTCCCCATGAAGCTTGGCACGTTGCACAACAAAAACAGGGCAGAGTAGCACCTACCAAACAATTTAAAGCAGACGTTTTAATCAACGATGATGAGGGTCTTGAAAAAGAGGCAGATGAAATGGGTCAAAAAGCTGTAGAGGCCGGTAACGATGTAGAAAAATCAGAGGGTGCTGCCGCATTTGATGTTGAAAAATCAGCATCAACGGGCGATATTCCTCAACTAAAATCTGCGGGACCTTCGAACTTTCAAAGCATCCAAAAGGTGGCGGATAAAAGTTCAAATGTTTCTCAATTAATGGAAATAGATACCTTAGCAAATAAACGAGACCGATCTGGAATAAAACAATTGCAAGGTATGGCAAACAGATCTAAAATGAGTGACAGCCCGCTTCAAGCCTTTGGAATTGGCAATGGAGAAATAGGCGTAACCTCAGAACATGAAAATACGGAAACTGCGGTTCAGACCGAGAGCGATGTGAATTCCCAAGTAACAGAAATTTAAAAATGTATAGATTTTCTTCAGGTTTAAAATACTCAGGCACCACAGAAAAGGGGGTAGCCTATCTTATTTTTCAGTCTGAAGGGGAAGTGGGTAATCGCTATTTTGATCAAGAAAATTGGAAATATTTAGGAGAACGACCAAAGGGTACTCGAGCCTATACCAGTAATTTTTATGGTAGGATTGAACTGTTTAAAAAGCCATTAAGTAACCAAAAGGCAGAATTTTTATTCAATGCTCTGGATGGAATTCAGCCAGAAGAAAAACACCCTGCTCTCCTTCATGGTTTCAAAGCTGAAGCCCAAAGATTATTAAGTACCGTTGCTAAAGAAGTAGTTCAACAATACGAAGGCTTTATCGATTTTTTAAATGAAGTATTTGAATTAGAGGTCCATACTCAAAAAGACAAAAACTTCAAGACTTTTTCAGATGATATTGGACCTTTTGCCATAGGAAAAATAGGCCAACGCGATTTTGTTCTTCCCGAATTCCCAACCCTCTATCTTGCACCAGCGTTATGGAGAGAGATTAATTGGTACATTAACAATTATCTTTCAGGACCTTATCCTGATGATCCAGAACATCCTAATCTTGAACGATTTCACTGGAATAAATTAAAACTACCCACTGAATTCAATTCAACATATCATGAGGGAGTTGCGTATTTTTTGATTGCCAATTTCATTTTAATTTATGAAGCTTTTAGTGAGAACAAAAAAGGAGAAACCCTACAATTCTATATTGACTTAATTCAAAATCAAGGCCTTAGACCTTGGCAACAACTATTTTAATTTTTTGACAGATGGCTAAATTTAAAGAGAAACAAAAGAAAGAAAAGGTAGAAGAAACGGACGACATGAAAAGCGAAAATCAAGAGCTTGATTTAGAGGGGGATTCTGAAAAAGAAAATGAAATTGAGGCTTTGCAAAAAATGGCAGATGATTCAAAAGAGGTGAAGGAAATTGAAAAAACCGAAGAAGAAGCAAATAAGGAAAATGAAGATTTAAAAGCAGAAGAAGCCAAAAAGGAGGAAGAGACAAAGAAGGAGGATGTGAAAGAAGAGAAAGTAGATAAAAAAGGAGCTGAAAAGAAGAAAAAATAAAAGTTAAGAGGTAATCATGAGAGAAAAACTACATTTTTATTTAAATGACACTAAAAATAAAAAAGCCAAGATTATTGATGTATTCATCTATACGATTATCTTTTTAACGGTCATTGATCACGGAATGCAAACCATGCCCTCCATGGCTGATTATCATGTTTATTTAGAAAACTGGGAAATCATCCCGATTGTACTCTTTACAATAGAATTGGTATTGAGAATCTATTCAGCACCAAATCGTATTAAATTTATTTTTAGTTTCTGGGGATTGGTAGATATGATAGCTTTAGTTCCCTATTATTTAGGTCTTCCTGCGGATTTAAGAGAAATTAGAGTCTTGAGATTTCTTTCGCTCTTGAAATACGAACCTGCCTCTCAAAAAATAGTCAAAGCATTCAAAAGTATTACCAAGGAATTAATCATCTTTTCTATATTGACCGTTTTCGTTCTTTATGTTGCAGCCGTCGGAATTTATCATTTTGAAAATCCAGTCCAGCCCGAACAATTTCCAGATATATTTCATTCCATATGGTGGGCAGTAGCAACTTTGACTACTGTGGGTTATGGCGATGTTTATCCGATAACAAGTGGAGGAAAGATCTTTTCATCGGTTGTTGTTTTTGTAGGATTGGGAATCGTCGCTTTACCTGCGGGTCTTATCGCGAGTGCTTTTACGGGAATTTTTAGGGAAAAGTCAGAAGAGTAAAAAAAAGATTTATTATTTGGAAAAGAATGCCCTTTTTTGATAAAGTATTCCCTTCTTGATTGGCGATCAACGTCCACTCATTTTGTTTTATTTTCAGATGTATATGGGGTAGGTTTTGATATGGAATCTATTTGCACTATATTGAGTGTATTATTAACCATAAATCAATTAAAATAAAACAAGTAAAGTGTGCAGATTTAGGAAACGATTGTGATTTCGTTGCGAAAGGAACCCTAGAGGAAGTGATGAGTCAAGTTGCAGACCATGCGACTGGAGTTCACAAAATGACAATTACAGATGATGTTGTTGCAGCTGTAAAAGGGGTAATGACGGAACTATAACGGTTGGAATATAGGATTTTACCAAAGCCCTCCCAAGTGGAGGGTTTTTCATTTACACCAAGGGATACCATCCAAATTCCTATTTCTCCTTCGAAACTTTTACCATTATCAAGAATTCCCATATTATGGTTTTTAGGAGTGTGGTTTCGAGCCTATGGGATAGGTAATGTGGCAGCTAAATCATTAGAGGGTCAGTACAGCTTAACAGGCAGCATCTCTTTATAAATCTGATCCATAACTTATACATTGCAATAACTGTTGAGATTTTGTAATTGATTACAATCTTTATTATTCTTTGATAGGACTTGTGTGCAAATAGTGTGCAAGTAAGAAAATAAAAAAAGGGACAACATTACGCTATCCCTTTGTTTATATGTGACCCAAACTTACGGGAGTTCGAACTTTTTGAGTGCAATTAATAACATGAACTCTGAAAAATCATTGCAGTAATGAGTTATCCTTGCTCTTTTTGAAGTTTACTATTTCTTAAGGGAAAATCATTTTCTAACATCATAAAGCAATGTTCGTAAAGATCTAATTAGCTGGAATTTGTATGAATTTTATATGCACGCTGAACTTCCTCAATCAATTTATTTCGAAACCCGTAATTTTCCGCTTTATGTAGCAACTCCTCTATATAATCTCCATCAGTCATTTTATAGCTACTCTTAAAAAATTATAAATATTTTCCATCATATGATTAGTTCCGCAATAAAAAGGCTCGCACTGGTGTAAACTTTTAGGTTCTATCTCTAAAATCCTTTGTGTTCCATTAGAGGCGGTTCCACCTGCTTGCTCGGTTAAAAATGCAATGGGATTACATTCATACAACAAGCGTAATTTGCCATTTGGATGTTTTAAGGTCGAAGGGTATAGGTAAACGCCTCCTTTAATCAAGTTGCGATGAAAATCAGAAACTAATGAACCTATGTACCTCGATCTGTACGGCCTTTGATCTTTATCTTCTTGACAATACTTAATGAACTTTTTTATTCCTATGGGGAAATGATTATAATTTCCTTCATTTATTGAATAGATATGTCCTTTTTTAGGAAATTTCATGTTTGGGTGTGAAAGATAGAAAGTTCCCAACGCAGGATTTAGGGTAAAGCCATTGACTCCATACCCAGTTGTATAAACCACATGGTAGAAGTTCCATATAAAAT